>JAESGS010000058.1_pt1 | contig 240975 bp, 248 predicted proteins | sample 9269761 | NCBI WGS metagenome assembly JAESGS01 (sample SAMN15741799, study PRJNA653493) | algae metagenome | isolation source: Cyanosarcina radialis HA8281-LM2 and co-occurring heterotrophs from damp... | place: USA: Makauwahi cave, Hawaii | collected 2011-01-06 | reverse complement strand
TCGCCGACGTCACCGGCAGCCTGAACCCCGTCTTTTACGTCCCGCTGGCCGGATACCTGATCCTCGTCGCCTTCGCCGTCATGGCCGCCAGGGCAAAGGTCGCCGACCCCGACGCCGTCGCCGCCCCCGCCCCGCACTGAGCCGGGGCTTCCCTGCTCCGAACGATCGGGGCAGGGTGGGCTCATGTCGATCTCCCGTCTGAAGACCCAGGCTGGCGTCTTGCTGGCCGGCCTCATGCTCTGGCTGGTCGCCGGGCCGGCCGCGGCGGCGGTCACCGTCACCTTCTTCGGCCACGAGGGCGCCCAGGTGCGCGGCGGCTGGCTGTACTTTCCGCACGCCTATGTCCGGCTTCACGGCACTCTGGACACGGGCGAGACCGTCGAACGTTCGGTCGGTTTCACCGCCCGCAGCCCCGGCCCGCAGCTCCTCCTCTTCTCGGGCCCCGGCATTCTGAAGGAGCCGGATGCGATCTACGTCTCCGAAGGCGTGCCTTACGCCAGCGTCGAGATTTCGGACGAAGCCTTCCACCACCTCACCGCGCGCATCGACTGGTGGGGCACGCCCGAGGGGTCGCGCTACAATCTCAACAAGCGGAACTGCATCGCCTTCGTCGCCGACGTGGCCCGGCGTCTGGGCCTGCGCACGCCGTCGCACGAGACGCTCAGCCCGAACGGGTTCCTCAAGGACATGGTGACGATGAACCCGCACGGCAGCGTGCCGGGCCTGCTGGCCGCGCCTGTCCCTGCGCCGGCGGCTCCCCTCTAGAGCCGGCCCCGCGCCCGCGCCGCTTCCTCCACGGCACCGACGATGTGGTACAGGCTGCTGGCCGGTGCCGCCTCTTCGACGATGGTCCGATCGTGCCCCATCCGGTCGCGCCAGGCACCGGGCGGCGGGCCCTGGAGGAACAGTTCCAGCGCTGCCGCCGCGGCCTCCATCCGCTCCACCGCCCGCGCGCGGGCCATCAGGCTGGTCGCGCGCATCGCGGCCTGCGCCCAGGCCTTCACCCGCTCTCCCTGCGCCCAGAGGCGGGCATGGAACGGCCGGGGCCGAAGCGCGCCATCCAGTTCACCGATGGTCACGCCGGTGTCGGCGTCCCGTCCGTGTGCCTCGCCCAGTGCCACCAGCCGTTCGCCTGCCTCCACGGCGTCCGCACGTCCGCGCGACAGACCCCAGCGGACCAGCAACCAGCCCCATTCGAACTGGTGTCCGGGTTCGACGATCTCCCGGTCGCCAGTCAGCCGGGTCCAGTCGCCGTCGTAGAACTCGTGCACCGCGCCCGTCGCCGGATCGATGAACCGGGCCAGCGCCAGCTCCGCCAGCCCGTCGGCGAACGCGTCCCACGCCGCGCCGTCGGGTCGACCCTCGACTTCGCTCCACGCCAGCCCGGCCTCGAACAGGTGCATGTGAGGATTGGCCTTGAGCGGCAGCGTTCGGGGCAGGGTTTCCTCGAAGCCTCCGCCGGGATGGGCGAACCCCCGCAGCGCCTCGCGCAGGTTTCGCGCCGTGTCCTCGATCCAGCGGGGTTCCTCCGCGAAGGGCAGGGCGTGGGCCAAGCCGAACAGGATGAACGCCTGGTCGTAGAGGTCGATCGGCTCCTGGATCGGGGTTCCGTCGTCGTCGACGCGCGCATGGACCAGACCGTCCGGCCGGAGGAACCGGGGCAGGGCGGCCAGACCGTGGCGGACCACGGCGGCCGCGTCGCCTGTCCAGCCCAGAGCGGGTGCCCGGGCGAAGCTGTACATCTGGCGTCCCAACACTCGCGCGCGCCGGGGCGCGTGCAGGGGCTGCCCCTCCGCGTCGATACGCTCGAAGAACCCGCCCGCGGGATCGACGCCTGTCGTCCCCCACAGCGGAAAGGCGGATCGCAGAAGCCAGTCGTGAAGCCGCTCCGACGGATACTGGGGATCGGAGCTCAAGCGGGCCTCTCGGGACGCGGACTGGGGAGGCATTGAAGCAGCGCGCGGCGGACCGCGCAACGCACCCGACGGCGGCCCGTCTTCGTCCCTCGTTTACCATGTCCCGTCACCATCGGGGCCGACGGTTCCCGCCGGAACCTGCGGAAGACCCATGGACCTTCACGGCAAGCGCATCCTCGTCACCGGTGCCGACGGCTTCATCGGTTCGCATCTGGTCGAGCGGCTGGTGGCCGACGGCCATCGCGTGCGGGCGATGGTGCAGTACAACAGCCTTGGCACGCGCGGCTGGCTGGACCGGGCGGCGCCCGGCGCGCTGGACGGGGTCGAGTTCGTCGCCGGCGACGTGCGTGACCCCCACGGCACGCGCGATGCGATGAAGGACTGCGAGGTCGTGCTGCACCTCGCCGCCCTGATCGCCATTCCGTACAGCTATTCCTCGCCCGACGCCTACGTTGACACCAATGTGCGCGGCACCCTGAACGTCGTGCAGGCAGCGCGCGAACTGGGGACCGAACGCGTCGTCGTCACCTCGACCAGCGAGGTCTACGGCACCGCCCGTTTCGTGCCGATGACCGAGGATCATCCGCTGCAGGGCCAGTCGCCCTATTCGGCGACCAAGATCGGCGCCGACCAGATCGCGCTCAGCTTCCACGCCGCCTTCGGCACGCCGGTGACGGTGATCCGGCCCTTCAACGTCTATGGCCCGCGCCAGTCGGCCCGCGCCGTGATCCCGACCGTCATCACCCAGATCGCGGCCGGCGCGGACCGCATCCGGCTCGGTGCCCTGCACCCGACCCGCGACTTCACCTTCGTGCGCGACACCGCCGCCGCATTCCCGGCGCTGGCGGGGTGCGACGCGGCGGTGGGGCAGGTGGTCAACGTCGGCTCGGAGTTCGAAATCTCCATCGGTGACCTCGCCGCCCTGATCGCCGAGGTCATGGGCAAGAAGGTCGAGATCGACGCCGACGACGCCCGCCTGCGCCCCGCCCTGTCCGAGGTGGAGCGCCTGTTCAGCGACTCCTCGAAGATGCGCGCCCTGACCGGCTGGACGCCCGAACACGCCGGCCGCGACGGCTTCGCGCGCGGACTGGAAAAGACCGTCGCCTGGTTCCGCGATCCGGCCAACCTCGCCGCATACCGGCCCGGGGAATACGTCCTGTGACCGGTCTGGCCGACCGGCTGATCGCGGCGGTCCGCGCCGTCGCCGGGCCCGGCGACCTGCCGCTGCACGCGCCGGAGTTTCGCGGGAACGAGGAAGCCTACGTGCGCGACTGCGTGACCTCGGGATGGGTCTCGTCGGTCGGGGCCTACGTCGACCGGTTCGAGCGCGTGCTGGAAGAGGTGACGGGCCTGCCGCACGCCGTCGCCGTCAGCAACGGCACCGCCGCCCTGCATATGGCCTTTCTGCTGGCCGGGGTGCGTCCGGGTGACGAGGTCCTGTGCCCGGCCCTGACCTTCGTCGCCACCGCCAACGCCGTCAGTCACGCCGGTGCCCGACCTCATTTCGTCGACGCCGACCCGGTGACTCTCGCCGTCGATCCGGCCGCGCTGGACGCCCATCTGACCGGGGTCGCAGAGCTGCGCGACGGCGTCTGCATGAACCGGGCGACGGGTGCCGTGATCCGGGCTTTGGCCGTCACCCATGTCTTCGGATTTCCGGCGGACATGGCGGGACTGACCGCGGTCGCGCGCCGCTGGAACCTGGCGGTCGTCGAGGACGCGGCCGAGGCGCTGGGCTCGCACCGGGACGGTGTCCACGTCGGCGGCGACGGTCTGCTGAGCACGCTCAGCTTCAACGGCAACAAGATCGTCACGACCGGTGGCGGCGGGGCCATCCTGACCCGCGACCCGGCGCTGGCGGCCCGCGCGAAGCACCTGACGACCACGGCCCGGCGCGGGTCCGGCTGGGTCTATGACCATGACGAGGTGGGTTGGAACTACCGCCTGCCCAACCTCAATGCCGGCCTCGGCGTTGCCCAGCTGGAGCGGCTGGACGACATGCTGGCCCGCAAGCGGACGCTGGCCGACCGCTACGCCGAGGCCTTTCAGAAGATCGAGGGCGTGAGCCCGCTCGTGCCGCCGGACGGGACGCGACCCAACAACTGGCTGAACGGCCTGATCCTCGATCGTCCCGACCGCGCCGTGCGCGACGATCTGCTGGACCGTCTCAACGCCGCGGGCATCCAAGCGCGGCCGATCTGGACCTTGATGCACCGCCTGCCGATGTACGCCGACTGTCCCCGGGCGCCTCTGGCCGTCGCGGAGAGGCTCGAGGCGTCGGTGATCAACCTGCCCTCCAGCGCGGCGTTGGCGGATTGACCTCAGCGCTTCAGGGGACGGGCCGGATTGCCGACGACGGTCTCGCCGGGCGCGACGTCGCGCGTCACCACAGCTCCCATGCCGATCACGGCCCCCGCCCCGATACGTCGCGGCCCGCCCGGAACGCCCTGTTTGATCACCGCCCCCGCGCCGACGTAGGCGCCGTCGCCGATCTCCACATTGCCGTTGACCGTCGCGCCGGGCGCCAGGGTGACGAAGTCGCCGATCGTGCAGTCGTGCATGACGCAGGCGTGCGGATTGGCCAGGAAATGACGACCGATGCGGACGTCGTCGGTGATGACCACCCCGTCGCACAGGATGGCCCCTTCCCCGATATGATTGCGGCCGCGCCGGCGCGCCGTGTCCGCGACGACCGTGGCGAAGGTCCGGCCGGCGGCCTCGCTCTCCACGATGCGGCGGCGCAGGGCGGGATCGCCGACGGCGACCACCAGCGCCTGATCCTCCGCAAGTTCCGCCAGCGTCCGCGTCGGCAGACCGGCGATCGGCGCGTGCACATCCGCGGTCCGGGGCACGAACACGACCGGATCGGACACCTCGCCCATTTCCGCGCGCACCTGCTCAAGCGCCAGCGCCGCCACTTCCCGGCCCAGTCCACCGGTTCCAACAATGGCGATGCGCATGTCCGGCCCTCCCGGCGGCCGTGGGGCGAATCGGCCGCCTCGGCTACGCTGGCCCACGACGCGCCATGCGTCGAGGAGGGATTGGGGTGAGCCCGCGCCGTCTCCGCCTGCTGACCACCGGCCGCGCCGACTGGAACATCCTGTCGCCGCTCGCGCGCGCGCTGCACGCCGACCCGCTCATCGACCTCGGCCTGTTGGTCACCGGTGGCCATCTGGACGCCGGGCAGGGCCTGACGGTCGCCGCGATCGAGGCGACCGGCCTGCCGATCTCAGCCCGCGTTCCGTGGGGGGAGGGGACGCCGGCCATGCGCGCCGGCAGGGTTCTGGACGGTACTGCCCAGGCCCTCGCTGACGATCCGGCCGACATGCTGATCCTGTTGGGCGACCGCTTCGAGACGCTCGCTGCCGCCCAGGCCGCGACGCTGATTGGCGTGCCGCTGGTCCACCTGTCGGGCGGCGACGTCACCGAAGGTGCCATGGACGACGGCTTCCGGCACGCCATCACCAAGCTGTCTCACCTGCATCTGGCCTTCCACGAGTCCGCCGCCCGTCGCCTGCGCCAGATGGGCGAGGCGGCGGATCGGGTCCATGTCGTCGGCAATCCGGCGCTGGACGGTCTGGTCGAGGCGGCGAGGATGTCGGACGCGGCGCTTGAGGGTCGACTGGGTGCCCCGCTGGGCGCGCGGAACCTGCTGGTGACCTTCCACCCCGTGACCCTCCAGCCCGACCACGGCCGGGCGGAGCTGGAGGCCTTGCTGGCGGCGCTGGGCCGGCTGGACGACGGCTGGACCCTGTGGATCACCGCCCCGAACGCCGACCCCGGCGGCCCGGCTCTCGACGCCCGCCTGCGCGGCTGGGCGTCGACCCGGCCCGGTGCCCGTTTCCGCGAAGCTCTGGGGGACGCCTATGCGCCGCTGACGAGCCGGTGTGCGGCGGTGATCGGCAACTCCTCATCGGGTCTGGCCGAGGTGCCGACGCTCGGTGTCCCCACCGTCGACGTCGGCGACCGGCAGCGCGGCCGTCTGGCCGGCCCCGGCGTCGTCCATGCCGAGGCGGATCCGGACGCGATCCTCGACGCGCTGGCGCGTGCGCAGTTGATCGATCCCGCGGCCATCACCAATCCCTACGGCGACGGCACCTCCGTGCCGCGCATCGTCTCGATCCTGAAATCCGCGCCGCCGCGCGACCTCTTGCTGCGCAAGCCGTTCGTCGATCTGGGGGCCGGGCATGGCTGACCGCGTCTTCATCGTCGCCGAGGCGGGCGTGAACCACGACGGCTCGCTGGACGACGCCCTGACCCTCGTCGACGTTGCCGCTGCGTCCGGGGCCGACGCCGTCAAATTCCAGACCTTCCGCGCCGACGCCCTGGTCACCCGCCGCGCCGCCAAGGCCGCCTATCAGGTCGCCAACACCGGCCATGACGGCGGCCAGGCCGACATGCTGCGCCGGCTCGAACTGTCGGAGGAGGCGCACCATCGCATCGCCGAGCGCTGTCGCGACCGCGGCATCGCCTTCATGTCCACGGCTTTCGATCTTGAAGGCCTCGCCCTGCTGGACCGGATGGGCGTGCCGGCGATCAAGATCCCGTCCGGCGACCTGACCTGGGGCCCCATGCTCCTGGTCGCCGCCCGCACCGGCCGGCCCCTGTTCGTCTCCACCGGCATGGCCGAGCTCGACGAGGTTCGGCAGGCGCTCGGCGTGATCGCCTTCGGCCTGACCCGGGACGGCGACCCCACCGGCCTCACCGACTGCGAGGCCGCCTTCGCCTCGGGCGAGGGCCGGGCGGCGGTGGCGGAACGCGTCACCGTGCTTCAGTGCACGACCCAGTATCCGGCCCCGGCCTCCGCCGCCAACCTGCGCGCCATGACGACCATGGCCGAGGCGTTCGGCGTGCCCGTGGGCTATTCCGACCACACGCTCGGCATCGCCGTGGCCACGGCGGCCGTGGCTCTGGGCGCGCGCGTCATAGAGAAACACTTCACCCTCGGACGTGACCGTCCGGGCCCGGATCACGCCGCCTCGCTGGAGCCGGACGAGCTGAAGGCCATGGTCCGCGCCATCCGCGACGTCGAGGCGGCGCTGGGTGACGGTCGCAAGTCGCCCTCGGCCGCTGAACTGCCCAATCGCCCGATCGCCCGCCGGTCCCTCGTGGCCGCGCGACCGGTGGCTGCCGGCGAGCCGTGGACGGCTGAGGCGGTCACGGCCAAGCGGCCCGCCGACGGGCTTTCGCCCATGTGTTGGTGGGACGTCGCGGGCGGCGCGGCCCATCGGGACTATGCGGCCGACGACGCTCTGACCCCGGAGGAACTGCGGTGAAGCACTGGGAACGCACCCTGATCGCGCCGGACGCCACCCTGCGCGACGCCCTGCGGAACATCGACGCCACCGGCGTGGGCATTGCGCTGGTGATCGATCCGGACCGGCACCTGCTGGGCACCTTGTCGGACGGCGACATCCGCCGCGCCCTGATCCGCGGCGAGGATCTGGACGGCCCCTGCGGCGCCTTCGCCAACCCCGACCCCGCCAGCGCCCCGGCCGACATGGACGCGGCTTCGCGTCTGGGACTTCTCAGGTCGCGCAAGCTGCGCCAGCTCCCCTTGCTGGACGCAAAGGGCCGGATCGCCGGTCTGTCGACCCTGGCCGACTTTCTGGAGATGCCGGATCGCCCCAACGCCGTGGTCATCATGGCCGGCGGCAAGGGCACCCGGCTGGGCGAGCTGACGCAGGACACGCCCAAGCCCATGCTCCGGGTCGGCCCGCGCCCCATGCTGGACACAGTGGTCGACGCCTTCGCGGCCCAGGGCTTCCGCCGCATCTTCCTCTCGATCAACTATCGTGGAGAGCAGATCGAGGCCCACTTCGGCGACGGCTCGGCGCGCGGCCTCGACATCCGCTATCTGCGCGAGACCCAGCCTCTGGGGACCTGCGGCTCGCTCTCCCTTTTGCCTCCGGACGAGGCCGGGCCGGTTCTGGTGACCAATGGGGACGTCCTGACCAAGATCGACTACGGCCAGGTTCTCGACGGGCATGAGGCGTCTGGCGCGGCGGCGACCGTCGTCGTGCGGGACTATGAGATGCAGGTGCCGTTCGGCGTCGTGCGCGCCGATGAGGGTCGCGTCCTGGCCATCGAGGAGAAGCCCAGCTTCGTCCACCGTATCAACGCCGGGGTCTATGCGCTTTCGCGGCCCGCGCTCGACGCGGTTCCGCCGGGCCGCGCCAGCGACATGCCGGACCTGCTGCAGACCCTGATCGATTCCGGGAGGGGCGTCCGGTCCCACCGGGCAGAGGGCTACTGGGTCGACGTCGGGCGGATGGCGGATTTTGCCCGGGCCAATGAAGACTACGGTGCGGTCTTCGAGGGCGGGTAACCTCGCCGCTCCACGACGAAAAGCCGGCGGGCAGGGCCCGCCGGCTTCAAATCTCGTCGATCACGGCCGAAGCCGCGAACGCTTCGGACTTAGTTGCTGTCCGAGTCGTCGTCGGTGGCGACGACGATGGCGGTGGCCAGCACCGCGCCGCCGATGAGCAGCACGGCGATCGGGATACCGGCGAACTCGTTGGAGGCGTCGGCCGACGCGCCGACGCGGTCACCCACGCGAGCGACGGCGGTGTTGGAGCCGGCGGCGGCAGCTTGGCCGGCGACCAGCAGCAGACCGACCGAAACGGCGGCGATCGTCTTACGCATCTGATTCCCCTTCAATATTTAACGTGGCACGCGTTTGCGCGCGTTTCCGAGAATGCTTCTACGCCGCTGAGGTTGCAGAAGGCAAGCAATTTTAGGCCTATCGGCGCTCTCCGGCCCCTCACTTGTGGCCGATGAGCACCGCTTGAGAGGCGTCCGGAGCGAACGCCGTCAGTACGTCAAACTCCGGCCAGTCATCCCGGTTCCCCGGATTTCGGCGACCACTTCATCAAGTTGACGTGCGCGCTCGCCCGCCGAAGGATGACCCCACTGCGCCCATCTGACGCGCCAGTTGGCCTCCCCGAACCGCCGCCAGAATCCCGGCGCGACCTCATAGGCGAAGTTCGCGCGGGCCATGAGGTAGAGGCCGATGCGGTCGGCCTCCCGTTCCGCGCGCTCCAAGCGCCCCGGGGCCACCGCCAGGTTTCCGAAGACCCGCCGTGCGGGTGCCTCCTGATCCAGGATTTCGCGGTGCTGCAGGACGTTGTGAGCCAACTCGTGCCCCAGAATCACGGCCAGTTCGTCATCCGTAGCGGCGAACCGCGCCAGGGCGCTGGAGATGTGCACGGACGATCCGTCGGCGCGAGCGTTCATCTCGTCCGAAACGTCCAGATGAACGGCGTAGGCGCAGGCGGCCTCCGGAACGACGACGACCTCGCGCACCGCTCCCTCACGGCGCACTTCCAGTGTCACCGGAGCGCCGTCGACCAGCGTCGCGTCCAGAACCTTCAGGTTCGCTTCCACGCCTTCATAACGGGCGCGCCCGGCCGTCGTGCCCGCTTTCAGCGGAACGCCGTCGACCGAAAGGAGCACGTCACCCCTGACCAGACCCGCCTTCGCAGCCGGGCCTGCCGGGGCCGTGGCCGAGACTGCCGGCAGATCGCCCTCCAGCCCCTCGACCACCAGCACGTCGCGAAGCGGCCCGTCGTACTGGTTCGCGGCATGCAGGGTCCATCCCAGGGTCCAGCCCGTGTCCGGACACACCTCGGCGTTCGCCGTGATCAGTCGGTGAAAGACGCCGACGACCCGTCCGTCCAGTTCCGCGATGGCGGCCAGCCGCTCACCGGGACCATCTGGTGCCCCCGGCCCCGCAGGCCCGTCGCCGCCCCCGCTCGCCGCACAGGCGGTCAGGGTCAACAAAAGGACGACGGGCAGGGCGCGCCGAGACCGCATGGCGTCAGAGCAGCGTGAAGATCGAGAATGCCGGCAAGGCCGCAAGCGCTTCGCGAAGCGCGGAGTTCAGGCGCGAAGTGTCCACCACCACCACGTCGTCACCGACGATGACGGGGTCCTCGGCGGCACCGTTGCGGATGGCGGCCAGGTCGAACACCGCGACCATGCGTCGGCCGTCCACGGTCCGGAAGATGGCGACGCTTTCGACGTCGGCCGTGGGCGCGGGCCCTTCGGCCATGGCCACGGCCTGGAGAAGCGTCGTCCGCCCGCGCATCTCGTAGACTCCCGGACGTTTCACGGCCCCGTCGACCGTGACCTTCTGGCTCGCCGCTTCCTTCACCGTCACCGTGACCTGCGGGTTGCGCAGATAGCGTTCGGCCAGACGGCCCGCGATGTCGGTCGAAAGTTCGCTGGGCGTGCGTCCCGCAGCGAGGACCGAGCCGATCATGGGCATCTGGATGTTGCCCGAGGCGTCGACCACCAGTTCGGGGAAGCTCAGGTCGGGCACCTGGAACACGGTGACGCTCAGCTTGTCGGTGGCCCCGATGCGGTAGTCGCTGCTCGTCGCCGGCGCGGCACCCGTCGACATTGAGAACGGATCCACCACCGTAGCGGCCGTGGTCAAGGCGGCGTCGCGTTTCGGCGTTGCCGTGCAGGCGGTAACGACGAAGGCGGCGAGGACGAGAAGCAGCAGACGCATCATCATACCCATGGGGCCCTCCGCTGCGGATCCGGTCGGAATATCTGCCGAATTCGACGCCCGTGGGGCCGGTTCGGACGGGTAACAGCCGGACGCGACGGGGTCCAGTCGCGATCAGACGCCGTAGTGGCCGCGATACCAGTCCACGAACCTGCCCACGCCGTCATCGATCGACACCTTCGGGTGATAGCCCAATGCCGCTTCGGTCTGATCCAGTGCGGCTTCCGTGCGGACCATCTCACCGGCTTGAACAGGCAGGCGGTTGAGAACGGCCTTCCTGCCCAGCTTCTCTTCCAGCACCTTGATGTAGCGCATCAGGGGTTCGCGACGTCCGGCCCCCAGGTTCAGCAGCCGCCAGGGTGCCACCCCGCTGGTCGCCGGTGACGGGGCGTCAGACCGCCACGCCGGATCCTTGCCGGGAACGTCGTCCAGCGCCGCCACCACGCCGTCGACGATGTCGTCGATGAAGGTGAAATCCCGCTCCATCAGGCCGTCGCCGTACACGTCGATCGGGTCGCCGTTCAGGATGGCCCGCGTGAACTTGAACAGCGCCATGTCCGGTCGCCCCCACGGTCCGTAGACCGTGAAGAACCTCAGACCCGTGCACGGGATGCCAAAGACGTAGGCATAGGCGTGGGCCATGGCCTCATTGGCCAGCTTCGTCGCCGAATACAGGTTCAGCGGATGCGAGACCGCCTTGCCGACGTCGTAGGGAAGGTCGGTCCTCGCTCCGAACACAGAGCTGGTCGAGGCGAACACCAGATGTTCCGCGTTCACGGCCCGACATCCTTCCAGCACGGTCAGGAAGCCGACCACGTTGGAGTCGACGTAGGTTTCGGGTGCCTCGACGCTGTATCGAATGCCCGCCTGTGCGCCCAGATGGACCACCCGGCGCGGTTTGTGCCGCGCGAACAGGGCTGCCATTCTCTCACGGTCGGCCAGATCCATCTCGTGATCGACGTAGTCAGCATGCGCCAGAAGCCGCGCGCGCCGGGCCCGCTTCAAGGCGGGATCATAATAGCCGTTCAGGTCGTCAACCCCGATCACGCGCTCCCCGCGCTCGAGCAGCCGCAGGGCGACGTGCGAGCCGATGAAGCCGGCGGATCCGGTCACCAGAATGGGCGCGCGTTCGGTCATACTCCCGGTCCTAATGCCGACCGCGTCCGGGCGCCAGCCGTTCAGCGCCGCCGTTCGCGGCCCGGCTCCGCCCGTCGCTCCAGAAGGGCGCAACACAGGGCGAAGATCACAGCGATGGTGACCGTGCGCAGGGGGTAGTCGACGAAGGAGTGCGCCAGCACGGCCAAAATCGCGGCGGCGGCCGCCGGTGCGGCCCTGTCACGCGATCCGGGATCGCGCCACAGCTCGACCAGGCGCCGGGAGAACCAGATGAGGAAGGCGATCAGGATGGCCGTCGCCAACCACCCGGCCTCCAGCCAGGTTTCCAGGTAGTCGTTGTGGGCCCGGTTGAAATAGGTCTCGTCGACCTGCTCCAGAGGTTCCACCGATCGGTACACCCTGTCGAAGGCCCCCATCCCGGCACCCGCCGGAAGGTGGCTCTGGGCCGCCTCGAACGCCACCGGCCAGCCCTCGGCGCGCATGTCGGCGTCGTCGGAGTAGAAGCGCGCCATCAGGGCGTCCGATCCGTACCAGGCGACGGCGGAAACGGCCATCAGCCCTGCGGCCATGCCGGCAAGCAGACGCGGCCCCCCCGCTCCCCGGCCTGCGGCCAACCGGCCCACGAGCACGGAGGCCGCCAGCATCGGAAGGGCCAGGATCACGCCCATGCGCGACTGAACCGCGACCAGGGCCACCAGAAGCACGCCGCCGAACAGCGCCCACAGACCCGATGCGCTGCGTCCCTCCGGCCCCCGACGCATCGCCCGCCCGATCATCAGGGCGCAGAACGGCAGGGCGATCAGGCAAAGGGTGGCCAGATGGTTCCGGTTCGCGAAAAATCCCACGACGTCGCCGCGATCCGTCACGCGCCACGGATAGAAATCGCCCGAGCCCAGCTGGACCGCGGCCAGCAGGAGACTGGCTCCCATCAGGATCAGCAGCGTCCGGACCGCCCCGCGCGCGCCCTCCTGCGGCACCGCCAGAACCGCGAGGAAGACCGTCAGCGGAGGCAGGAGGGCCAGCAGGCTTCGCAAGGTCATGTCAGGCGTCAGGCTGTAAGGCGTCCAGCCCGCCTCCAGACCCGCCAGTTCCAGCGCCAGAACGGCCTGCTCCCGCCCCGGCAGGGAGGTCCACACGCCGGGCGGCAACGGAACCAGCTGGATCAGGGGCACCGCAAGGCAGGCTGCGGCGATGCCCAGCGCGAACGGGTGCGCCCGCCACCGTCCCGAATCCCACAGCCTGAGCGCGGCCACGCCCAGAAGAGGAAGGCAGGCCAGCTCCAGCAGGGCCAGGCGCAAGGCATTGTCCCTCGACGCGCCGCCGATGAGAACGGCGAGAACGAGGTAGGCCGATATCCCCAGACCCAGCCGATCCCCCGACGGCCACGGAAACCGGATCGATCCCGGGGACCTCCGGCGTGCGTTTCGTGTCATCGGTCGGTTCCCGGGGTCACGGACACGTCGTCGATCCAGACAGCGATGGACGAGCGGCGCGGTCCCTGGGTCGTCTCCAGATGCAGCCACTGGGCAGTGCAACGGTCGGCCGGGACGTCGATCGCCACCCGGAACGTCCGCCATTGCGGCGTCGCCGGAATGGGGGCGACGGTCAGCTGCGCGCCGGATTCGAGGCAGGTCAGGGTCCAGCGCAGTCTGGGGTCGGGCCCGCCTGCCTCCACCCACGCGGAATAGGACAGGGTTCCGGGACCGGGCGACAGCGTCAGAAGCTGGGAGGCGGCGTTGACGCCGAGGAAGCCGTCGGTCTCCAGGAACAGGGCACTCTCGCCCTCCCGGGACCGATCCTCGGACACTGTCGGTGTCACGCCTGGGCTGGTGATGAGGTCCCAGCCGAACGGCTTGGGCGAGGTTCCGCCGTCGAAGCCGCCGTCGACCACCGTGGCCGGTGCCGGCCGCCCCGTCTGCTCGCGAAGGGCCAAGAGCCCCGGTATGCGTCCCGCGTTGAGCCAGTCGACGTAGAGGATCTCCAGCTCGTGATCGGACAGGGTGCCGGCCCGGTCGTCCAGACCGACGGCGAGCGCGGCCTGCACCGGCGGGCCGTTCTCGACCGTGCGCAGGAAGGCGAAGAAGTCGGGCCTCCAGTTGGGCTGGACGGCGTACCTCTGAAGCAGGGCCGGAACCGCGCGGGGGTCCTCGGCTGCGGCGGTGGCGAAGTAGCGGAAAATGCCCGGCCTCAAATCCTCGCGGCGCCGGGCAAGGGCGTCGGCATGGCCGAAGGAGCCGACGTAGTCGCCCTGCCTGAGGCGTCTCGTCAGCAGCCAGGCGTGAGAGGGATCGTCGCGCAGGCTCCAGTTCCCGGCAAGCGTCAGGATCGGATCCGCCGCGTCCTCATCAGACCGCGCGATCGCAAGTCCCAGAATCCGCAAGGCCCTCACGTCGAAGGGAGAGGCCCGCAACGCCATTTCCGCCAGATCCCGGGCCTGATCGACCCGACCGGCGACCAGTTCGCCTTCCGCCGCCCGGCTCATCACCGCCGGCGATCCGGGCGCGACCCGGATGGCCATCTCTGGCGGTGCTCGCTGGACCAGCAGACCGATAACAATCTGCCAGGCCAGCCAGATCAGCAGCACGGTCAGCACATACGGCGCCCAGGCGCGGGCACCGCCCGCGGCGGGAGGCTTGGCCGTCGGTGCCGCCATCAGGCCGCCTTGTCCCGGCCCTTCGACGACCGATCCGCGCCGTAGCTGTAATCGTACGCGTAGTCGTATCCGCCGTACTGCGTCGTCTTGGTGTTGAACTTGCTCAGCACCCCGCCGAGCAGCCGCCCCTTGCCCATCGTCAGGCGACGCAGGGCCCCGCGGGCCTGCGCCCGCCGCGTGCCGCGCGATTCCAGCACGAACACCGTGCCGCCGACCGCCGCTGCCAGAAGGGGAGCGTCGGCGAAGCCCAGGACCGGAGGACCGTCGATGATGACGTGGTCGACCTGATCCCGCATTTCGGACAGGATAGCGCGCAGGCGATCACCACCCCAAAGCTCGGCGGGATTCGGCGGCAGTGGGCCCGAAGGCACGATGCCCAGGTTGGGTTCCGAAGTCGCCTGGACAACCTGCGCCAGGGTCGCGGATCCGGAAAGCAGATTGCTCATGCCCGCTGGATTCTCGACCCCCACGATGCGGTGCATCGACGGATTCCGCAGATCGCCGTCGATCAGCACCACCCGCTTGCCGATGCGGGCCAGGTTCAGCGCGGTGGCGTAGGCGGTCGTCGACTTGCCCTCGGCCGGCCGTGAGCTGGTCACGAGAATGCTGCTCGGGACCCCGTCCGGCGTGGAGAACTGCAGCGCCGTGCGCAGGGAGTAATAGGCCTCGGAGAATGGCGACCGGATGTCGTCCAGCGCCTCCCGGGGCGTCTGGTCGCGGGGCAGGAGCGGGATCACGCCGAGGATGGGTAGTCCCAGCTTGCTCTCCGCGTCCTCGGGCGTGGCCAAGGTCTCATCGAGTGCCTCGAGGATGAAGGCCGCAAGGGCACCGAGCCCCAGACCAAGCAGCGCGGCGAGAGCCAGGTTGACCATCAGGTTCGGCTTCGAGGGCGCGCCCGGCACCTTGGCCCGATCGACGATGGAAATGTTGTTGGAGGCCACCGTGCCCGTGACACCGACTTCCTTGTAGCGCTCAAGCAGGGCGTCGTAGAGCGACCGGCTGGTGTCCACTTCCCGCGCCAGGATGTTGTACTGGACGCTGCGGTCCCGCAGATCCAGCACCTCGTCCTTCAGGCCTTCGACCTGACCGGCCAGGGCGCGCTCATTGTTGACGGCCACCACGTACTGGCCCTGGATGGAGTTCAGGATGCCGCGCGCCAGTTCGGTGATCTGCCGGTCCAGTTCGTCTATCTGGTTGCGAAGCTGGCGCTGTGCGGGCCAGTCGGCCTGATAAACGCTCGCATTCTGCTGATACTGCGCATCCAGGGTCGCCCGCTGCTCCTGAAGACGCTGGATCGCCGGATTGCTCAACACCTCCGGCAGGCTCATCAGCGGTGCCGCCCGCGCCTGCCGCCAGCGCTGTTCCGCGGCAATGCGCGCCGCGCTGGCTGCGGCGAGAGAACCGTTCAGAGCGGACAGATTGCTGCCCGAGAGCGACTGGGTTTGACCTGCGCCGGTCGGGCCCGCTTCGGTCACGTTGATGATTTGCTGGTTCGTCGCGTACTCGACCAAAGCCCGCTCGGCCTCCTCGAGCTTCGACTTGGTCTGGGCGATCTGCTCTTCCAGAAACTCACGGGCGTATCCCGACGACTCGAAGCGCCGGTCCAGATTGGCCTGGATGAAGTTCTCGGCGTAGGCGTTGGTCACCCGTGCCGCCAAGGCCGGATCCGGGCTGTCGAAGGATATCCGGACCAGACGCGATCCCCGGATCGGCGAAACGGCGAAATTGCCCTGCACGATGCCGATCACGATTTCGCGCCGGATGGTCGCGAACTCGGCCGCCGACCGCGTTCCGCGTTCCGGAGCCGTGCTCCCCATGGCCTCGATGAACGCATCCGACGAAGCCAGGCCCAGACTGTCGACGACGCGTTCGGCAAGCGACCGACTGCGCAGCAGGCCGTACTGGGTCTGGAAGAATTCCTCGCCGCCGGCGGCTTCCCGCGGCGAGACGTCGTCCACGTTCAGTACCCGGACGGATTCCCGGTCGATCTGCAGCGTGGCGTTGGCAGTGTAGATCGGTGCCATCATCAGCGTGACTGCGGCGGCGACCAAAAGAGCGGCCAGAAATGCTCCGGCGATGACCAGCCGGTGCTTGATCGCCAGACGCCAGTACTCGGCCACGTCGAACGCCGGCGCACGAGGGGCGAAATCCTGATCGTCTTCGCGCGCGTCCACGAAACCGCGCCTGCCGGAGAAACTCTCGCTCACCACGTCCATCCGATCAACGTCATCGCCCCCTGATCCGGCGGCGCTTTCAGGGCTGGATAGCCCATCGTTTCCGCCAGGGCGAGCGGGAGGCGTCACATTTCAACGGACCGCTCGCCCCGCGCTTCAATCTCGCTGAGCGAGCCGCCTCACCTTGCCTTCTCCCGGCGTGCGAATCGTCGCCAGAAGCTCGAAGATCAACTTCTTTGACTGTTCGTCGTCGCCCGCGCGTGCCGCGGCCTCCAGCTCGCGCAGATCCGCGTCGCCCAGCGTCACGCCGGCATTCGAGTCGATCACTTCCATCACCCCCGGATCGCAGGGGCGGGCCGTCTCGGTGGCGTCCACGAGCTCTTCGGTCATCTTCTCTCCCGGTCGCAGGCCGGTGACCTTGATCTCTATATCGACGCCGGGGACCTTGCCGCTGATCTCGATCAGCCGGCGTGCCAGTTCGACGATCCTCACGGGCTTGCCCATGTCGAGGACCAGCACGCCCTCCACATCGTCGAACGCCGACTTGGCCGTCGCGTGAAGCACCAGTTGGACCGCTTCGGGGATGGTCATGAAATAGCGTTCGATGTCGGGATGGGTCAGGGTGACCGGACCGCCACGCTCGATCTGGGCAAGGAACGTCGGCACGACGGACCCCGCAGAGCCGAGCACGTTGCCGAACCGCACGACGTTGAAGCGGGGTCCGCCGGGGCGCCGCCGCTGACACACGGCGCGCTCGGCCAAACGCTTGGTCGCGCCCATGACGTTTGGCGGGTTCACGGCCTTGTCGGTCGAAATGAACACGAAGTTGGACACGCCCGCCCGCACCGCTGCGTCGGCCACGTTTGCGCTGCCGATGACGTTGGTCAGGGCGCTGTCGGCGGGATGGGCCTCCATCAGCGGAACATGCTTCAGCGCGGCGGCATGGAAGACGATCTCGGGGGACTCTTCGGCCATGAAGGCTCGGATGCGGGCCGCATCGCGGACGTCGCACAGGCGTGCGGCCTTCGAAAGAGTGGGGGAGGCGGCCCCGATCTCCTGATCGATCGAGAACAGGGAGAACTCGGAGTTGTCGACCATGGTCAGGTGCGAACAGGACAGGGCCGCGACCTGGCGACATACCTCCGAGCCGATGCTGCCGCCCGCCCCGGTGACCATTACGCGCTTGCCGGTGACGAGACGGCGGACCCGCTCGTGGTCCAGATGAACCGGCGGGCGCGCCAGAAGGTCGTTGAAGTTGAGCTCACGCAGCGTCGGCGGGCCGACGTCTCCGTCCAACGCGGTCATGCGGTTCAGGCGCAGCAGGCTGACGTCGCGGCCGCGCAGGCGGGCCAGCACGTCGCCCTCAAGGTCCGCAGGGGCGATCGCGTCGTCCAGAAACAGCACCGCCAGATCGCCGGGATCCGTGATGAAGTCGTCAAGGATGGCCTCGGAGTCCTCGACGCCGCCCAGGACGCGAACGCCGCGCACCTCGTGGTTACGGTCGCCGCGGTTCGGCGTGATCAGTCCGATCGCCCGGTGGGGCGGATTGGGCATGCGCGCCAGTTCGCGCAGATACGCGTCGGCGGCGTCCATGCCGCCGATCAACACGGCCCTTCGCTTCGCCCCCCCCCGGCTTCCCGAGAAAGGGTGCCAATGCGCTACCGAGGGCCCGCTCATGCATGGCCCTCCGCAGGGTCAGCAGACCGGCGAAGGCCAGCACGTCCAGCACCCAGGTCAGGAACAGGGCCGAGCGCGGTAAGGCCGCCGCGCGATCGAACACGAAGACCGCTGCCAGCAGCACCAGGACGGTAACCGTCGAGTTTCGGGCCATCACGATGATGTCCGACAGCGACGTGAAGCGCCACGACTTGCGCCAGTGCTTCTGCGTCATGTCGATCGCCGCGCCGGTGACGACGAACAAGAGGACGTACGGCCCGATGGCTTCGACGGCCCGCAAGAGCGCCAGCGGTCCCGCGTCGCGGAACGCGACCAGCCCGTAGGCCAGCAGCAGCGCGAACGCGCGGATCAGCAGCCGCGCCGTGATCTTTGAGAGACTGAGCACTGCGTTATCCCCAAACCGTCCACAGCTTACCGCGAACGTCGATCTTCAGAAAGTCGGGGCCCCCGCACCCGGTGAACCCAACGCCTCAGACCGTGATCCGGACCACCTTGTAGGCTTCGGCATAGGTGAAGCCGTTCTGGCTGCCGCGGAAACGCGCCAGCGCCATGCAGGCCTCGATGGATCGCGAAGGCGCCGTGTGGACCTGGCTGGCATAGGCGTCGAGCGCGGCCTTCTTCTTCTCGATCTGGTCGGTCACGTCGATGAAGAGCTCCGGCACGAAGGCGGCCTCGATGCCGGGCACGTTCCAGTGGGTTTCGGACAGGGTCTCGTAGGCCAGCACGATCCTCGGTGCCTTGTCGTGCACCGGCCGGCAGGCCACCACCGAATAGTCGAACAGGATCCGGTGATCGATGTGCCGGTCCGGGAAGGGGATCAGCACGGCTTCGGGCGCGCGCGCCTTGATGAAGGCGTTGATCTTGCCGGTCACCTCGGCCACCGGGGCCTCGTGCACCTTGGTCGCCGGGATCTGCAGGAACTCCCAGTCGTGGGCCCCCAGGATCTTCAGGGCCGCGTCGGCCTCGCGCCGCGTCGTGTCGAACGCCTCCTGCGGGTACAGCGGGGGCAGGTGGCCGCTGACGATCAGCACCGACACCTTCACGCCGGCCTCGGCGAAGCGGGCGATGGTGCCGCCGGCGCCCAGGGTCTCGTCGTCCGGGTGCGGCGCGATCACGACCAGGTTCTTGATGCCGTCCATCATGGGCGTTCGATCCTCAGTTCGGGCAGGGGCACGATGGCCTCGGTGCCGTCGAACCGACCCTTCAGCTTGGCCAGGATGTCGTCGGCGAAGTTCCAGGCGAAGATCACCAGGGCGTCCGGACGCTCGGTCTCCAGCGTTTTCGTGGCCACGATCGGTACCCCCGTGCCGGGCATGAAGCGGCCTTGCTTCAGCGCATTGTCCTCGACGATGCAGCTGACCTCGTCGGCACCGAGACTGGCCAGCTTCATGAGCAGGGTCGCCTTGGTTGGCGCCCCATAGCCAATGACCCGCTGGCCCTTGGCCGCGCGCTCGCGGACGGCGTCGCCGAACCGCTTCATGGCCTCGTCGATGCCAGGCTTCCACGCCGCCATGTAGTCCCGGTCGTGCAGGATCGATCCGGCCTCGTCATCGAGGAAGGCCTGCGCCCCGGCGGAGATCGCGCCCTCGCCGGTCTTCTTCAGCAGCAGCCTCAGCGACCCGCCCTGGACGGCGTTCACGCTCAGGTCCAGCACGTCGAAGCCGAGCCCCGTCAGGTGACGCACCAGAGGCGCGGCTGTGTGGTAGTCCAGATGCTCGTGATAGGTCGTGTCGAAGCAGCCGGTCCGCAGAACCTCGCGGAAATAGCCGATCTCGAAGCCGAAATGGCCGCCGTCCTTCAGCAGGGAATGTATGGCCGCGAAGGTCCCCTTCAGGTCGTCGACGTGCGCCAGCACGTTGTGGCTGGTGACGTAGTCCGCCTGCCCGTGCCTTTCGACGATCCAGTCCACCGCCCCGGCGCCGAAGAAGTCGTTGAGCGTCTCGATGCCATTTTCGTTGGCGATGCCCGCCGGCATCGAGGCCGGATCGACGCCGCACACCTTCATGCCGCGCGCCTTGAACGGCTTCAGGCAGGTCCCGTCGTTGGAGCCGACGTCCACGACCAGCGCGCCGGGCTGCAGGTTCGCTTGCGCGACCGCCCAGTCGGCATAGCCCTCGAAATGTTTTACGAAGCTGGCGCCGATACCGCTCAGATAGGTGTAGTTGGTGGCGTACAGCAGGCGCGGATCGACCGCCCAGCCCAGCTGGAAATGGCCGCAGTCGCCACAGCGCATGACGTTCAGCGGATAGGCGTCGGCCGCGCGGGCGGCCTCGGCGGTTTCCTGCAGATTGTTGCCCAGCGGCACCCGGCCGAAATCGACCTGCCCGCTCAGGCCGGACGACCCGCACAGCCGGCATTCGCCGATGCGCCGGGTTCCGTCCGCTCCGAATTCTCCCCCGTCCATGCCCGCCTCCGTCGTTTCCCGCGCGCCGCTCACTTGGCGTAGGTTTCGAGCATTTCCTGCAGGTTTTCCTGGGTGACGAACTGCACCCGCACGGTGTCCGCCTCATAGGTCTCCTGGTCGCGCGGCAGCTTGCTCGACACGATCAGGCGGGTCTTCACCGGGAAGTAGGTGGCGTGGATCTCGTTGTGCGGGGTGAAAATGTTGTCTCCCTCGCGCACCTTCAGATAGTGCACCTCGTCCGAGTCCAGCGCCTTGAAGAAATAGTCGATCTCGCCTTCCAGCACGTACATGAAGTGGAAGTCGGTCAGGTGATAGTGGTTCGAGCGGATCGCACCCGGATTGCAGGTGATGATCGAGACGTTCTGGCAGGGCTCGTCGACGATCGACAGGATCCCGCCGCGCTCGTCGGCGTCCCGCTGGATGTTCGGGAACAGGGTGCTCTCGGTCGGCAGGGCCATCGTCGATCCTCTTGTTTCGGCCGCAGACTTCGCGAAATCGACGTCAGGGCGGCGGGAGCAATAGGGGATCACGCTCGGTGCCACAACGTGTTGATCCGTGACGATTGCATTACGGTTCGTCGGCGTGACCTGACGCGCGAACCCGGCTAGGCCGGGGCACGACGTTCACGAAGGGGCTCGGCATGCGCTACGGCGTCACAATTCTGGGCAATCACCACAGCACGCGGGCCCTGATCGCCTCGCTGATCGCGGACGGGCTCAAACCCGATCTGCTCGTGACCCTGTCGGCCGAGGCGAGGGGCAAGGTTTCGATCGCGGCGGGCGCCGACGACCTCGCCGACTGGTGCCGCTCGCAGGGCATCGCCGTGCACGAATGCCGAGGATACCGCCTCATTTCCGATCAGGACCGCGCCTTCTTCGCCGACAACGCGTTCGATCTCGGGGTCTGTACCGACTGGCAACATCTGCTGCCCGGGCATGTACTGGACGCCTTCTCCGAGGGAGTCTTCGGCTTCCACGGCAGCCTGATGCGGTTCCCCAACGGACGCGGCCGCTCGCCCTTCAACTGGAGCCTGCGGCTGGGCGGTGGCTCCATCTTTCACAACTGTTTCCGCTACACGACCGGCGCGGACGACGGAGAGGTGTTCAACACGACCGAAATCCCGATCGGACCCGAGGACCAGATCGCCGACGTCCAGTTCAAGGCGCTGATGGACTCCCGCATCACCATCCGGCGCCTGCTGCAGGCCCACCGCGCCGGTGACCTGAAACTGACCCCACAGCCCGAGGCGGCGTCCGTGTGGCTGCCCAAGCTCACGCCCGAGGACTCTCGGCTTCAGTTCCGCGCCATGGGCGCGGAGATGGTCCTGAACCTGATCCGGGCCTCGTCGCGCCCGTTCGCCGGGGCCTGGGCTCAATTTTCTGGCGGCGAACCGGTCCGCCTCTGGCGCGCCCGCCGCTACGACGGCCCGCAGGACCCCGCGTGGGCCGACGCGGCACCCGGCACGGTGGTGGCCGCCGCCATGGGCCAAGCCCTGATCGCCTGTTTGGACGGGCTGGTCGTCGCCACGGAACTCTCCGTTCCGGCCGAGTCTCTCGCCGGCGCCCGCTTCGACTAGGACCTGAGCTCGACCAGACGTCGCCCGAGGCGTTCCAGCTGGCGGGTCAGTTCGATCATCCGCGCGCCGCGCGGCTCCGCAGCGGCCCGCCAGACTTCGCGCGGCACCGCCAGCATGGCCTCAAAGGCGTTCACGTCCTCGATCGTCTCTTCGGTCGTGACACCATCGACCGTCCGTAGCGCCCGCCGCGGTCCGGGACGGCCATACACGAATGGCTTGAAGGCGATCTCCGACCCGTCCCGATGCACCAGCCGCATCTCGTTGGCATAGGCGTCCGACACGCCGGTGACGGCGCTGAAGTCGATGTCGCCCAACCGGCCCGAAAGGTGCAATCGCTCCCTGTCGGGACGCCCCGCCTCGTCCACCCGGTCCAGCGTCACGCCGGAAACGTCCGCTCCGGCGTCGATCAGGGCGCCCAGCACATAGCTGGCCACGTCGTACAGGTTCGACGCCCCCACAGCCGGATCGGCGCGGAAGGTGTCGGCCGGCACCGCGGGCAGGGTGAAGGTCGAAACGACCCGCGCCGGGGCCTGCCGCCCCCATTCCGCCAGGAAGAGCCGGTGCGTCGCTGTCTCGCGGTTCATGAAGCCCTCGATCAGCAGGGCGCCTGACGCGTCGGCGGCGGCGACCGCCGACCTCGCTTCGGCCTCGGTGACAAAGGCCGGCTTCTCCACGATCACGTCGCGTCCGGCCCGCAGCGCCGCCTTGGCCTGTTCGAAATGCACCGTCGGCGGCGAGGCGATGAAGAAGGCCGTGTCGGCCGGCAGGGCGGCGACCGCCTCGGCGACCGAGGCGAACCGCGGCGCGCCTTCGTCGGCGTCGGGCCGTCGCGAGACGACGCCGACCAGTTGCTGCCCATTGGCCGCGATGGCGGGGATCACCCGGTTCCGCGCATGACCGCCCACGCCGACGATGCAGAATTTCGTCCAGCGTCCGTCGCTCATGCCGGCGTCCTCTGCGGCGGCGGCCCGGGTTCGCCGCTGACGAAGACGGCGTGTCCGGCCCAGAAGGTCAGCAGGCCGCTCACCCCCATGCCGGCGACCACAGCCCAGAGCCGGTCCACTCCGACGGCCTGCGGGGCGAATGCCAGCCCCAGTGCCAGCACCGCCGCCACGATCTGGGGTGCCAGATAGGCGAACCCCGGCCGGCAGGTCTGCAGCCGCTGGTACAGGTGGAAATAGTGCCGGACAGTGAACCGCTGCCGGATGCGGATCCGGTGCGCCGTCACGAAGGCCATGTCGACCATCGGCAAGGCCAGCGGAATGGCCGCCTCCGGCGGCGGCGGGCTCCCGGCACCGCCCACGAAGGCCGCGCCCATGACCGTGAACAGCGTCGCCAGGGCGAAGCACCCGGAGTCGCCGAAATACAGGCTTCTCGGCCGGAAATTGATCACGCCGAAGCCGACGGCGAACGCCAGGCAGGTCAGACCGGCCACCACCCATTCCTGACCCTCGCCGAACACGGCCAGCGCCGCGCCCGTCAGGGCCAGCAGCAGGGCCAGGTTCAGATCGGCTCCGTCCTGCATGTTGATGCTGTTGACCAGCGCCACGTTGACGAAGGCCGCCGCCCCGATCAGCAGTCCCAGGGACACGGGATCGAACCCGTCGCCGGCGAACTGGACCGCGCCGATCACGCCGCCGACCAGCGCGGCGAGCGCCAGCCGGACCCGCGCGCTCATCTCCATCGCGTCGTCGAACCAGTAGATCAGCGCGCCCACGGCACCCGCCGCCAGTCCGGCGGTGATCGCGATCGGCGCTGCGCTCGCCCATGCCGTCGCGGCGAGCGTCGCGCCCAGAAGAGCTCCGAAGCCGGTCGGCGTCCGCCCGCGCGGATCCAGGCGGAGCCATGCCCGCCGATAGGCGATCGCCGCGAACCCCGTTGCGACGGCGCCGAGCAAGGCGAGAATGATCGTCAAACGGCGCGCTCCCAGCTGACGCGCGGCCTTATGCGTCACCTCGCCTGTCCGGGCAACCGGCGGCCCGTGCGCCGGCGATGTCGCAGAAAGATCATGCCCTTCGGGCCGTTACGCCCTTCCAATTCCACCGGCCGCCGTTAGAGAGCGCGGTTGGAAGGCGGGAATTGCATGACCGACGGACGCGCAGACCTCATCGCACGACTGAATGACCGCTCGGCGGTCATCGGGATCGTGGGCCTCGGCTACGTCGGACTGCCGCTGGCGATCCGCTTTGCCGAGGTCGGCTACCGGGTGCTCGGCTTCGACATCGCCGCCGACAAGGTCGCGATGTTGAATCGCGGCGAAAGCTTCATCGAGCACATTTCGGGCGAAGCCGTTCAGGGAATGCGGGCCGCGGGTTTCGAAGCCACGACGGACTTCACCCGCACGCCTGAGGCGGACGCCCTGATCCTCTGCGTGCCGACGCCGCTCAACAAATATCGCGAGCCTGACCTCAGCTTCGTGCTGGCGACGGTGGAATCCCTCGTTCCGCACATGCGCGACGGACAGGTCATGTCCCTCGAAAGCACGACCTACCCCGGCACGACCGACGAGGAGTTGGCACCGCGGCTGGCTGCGCAGGGCCTCGTCGTCGGCGAGACCACCTTCCTGGTCTACTCGCCGGAGCGCGAGGATCCCGGCAACGCGAAATTCACCACCCGCAGCATTCCCAAGGTGTGTGGCGGGGTGACGGCCGCCTGTCTCGAGGTGGGCATGGCCCTGTATGGGCAGGTGATCGACCGCGTCGTGCCGGTGTCGTCGTGCCGGGCGGCCGAGCTGACCAAACTGCTCGAGAACATCCATCGGGCGGTCAACATCGGTCTGGTCAACGAGATGAAGATCGTGGCCGACCGGATGGACATCGACATCCACGAGGTCATTTCGGCGGCGGCCACCAAGCCCTTCGGCTTCGTCCCCTACTATCCCGGTCCCGGGCTGGGCGGACACTGCATTCCGATCGATCCCTTCTACCTGACATGGAAGGCCCGCGAGTTCGGCCTGCACACCCGTTTCATCGAGTTGGCGGGCGAGGTGAATTCCGCCATGCCGGACTACGTCGTCGCCAAACTGACCCACGCGCTCAATGAACGTTCCAGGTCGGTCAAGGGCAGCCGGATTCTGGTCCTCGGCATCGCCTACAAGAAGAACGTCGACGACATGCGGGAGAGCCCGTCGGTCATCCTGATGGAGAAGTTGCGCGACCTCGGCGCCGCGGTGGACTACAGCGATCCTCACATCCCGACCTTTCCGAAGATGCGCGAGCACGTCTTCGAGCTGGACAGCGTCGCTTTGACGCCGGAGACGCTGGCGGACTACGACTGCGTTCTGCTCGCCACCGATCACGACCGGTTCGACTATGATCTGATCGTCGATCATGCCCGACTGGTGGTCGACACCCGGGGCAAGCTCGTCGCTTCGGAACGGGTGGTGAAGGCCTGACCGCCGTCGGGGCAAGGACGTTTCGCCCATGAACACCGCCAGGTCCCGGCTTTCCGATCTCGCCCCCGGTCTCGGCTTCCGCGTCGTGCGGGACTGCCTCTTCACCTACGCGGCGAAGATTCGCAGTCCGATAGAAGACCTGGTTGTCCCGCTGATCAAGGCGGAGGCCGCTGCCGACCTGACCTCCCGCCCGGGCATCGCTGGCGTCATCACGACCGCCGGGCTGGCCGACCTGGTGCCGGAGGGCATGGGGCTGGCGATCGCGCCCGACCCGATGACGGCCCTGCATCGACTGCACGCGGCGCTCCATGCCCTTCCGGGCCGGTTGTGGACCGACTTCGAAAGCGAGATCGATCCCTCCGCCGTGATTCACCCGGGTGCCGTGGTCGCACCGAGGAACGTCCGCCTGGGGCCGGGCGTCGAGATTCGCCCGCTCGCCTATGTGGCAGAGCGCACGATTATCGGGGCGGGGTCGCGTGTGCACGCCGGTGCCGTGGTCGGCGCGGACGCCTATGAGCTGCTGATGCTCGACGACCGCCAGACGCTCCGGCCCCAGTCGGGCGGGGTGGAACTCGGCGAAGCGGTCGAGATCATGAGCGGCACCGTCGTCACCCGCGCCGCCTTCGGGGGGTTCACCCGTCTGGCGGACAGGGTCGTCCTGGACGCCAATGTCACGGTTTCTCATGACGCCTCGCTGGGCGAGGACGTGCGGGTCGGCGGCGGCTCCTGGATCGGCGGCCGCGCGTCGGTTCGCGCGCGGGCGGCCCTGGGGCCGGGCTGCGTCATCTCGAACGGCGTTGTGGTGGGCGCTCGGGCGCGGGTCTCCATGGGTGCCGTTGTCTCGCGGGACGTCGGCGACGACGAGCAGGTCACCGGCAATTTCGCCCTGCCTCACGAGCGATTCCTCGCGCATCTGCGCTCGATCCGGTGACGCCGTGCCGAAGCGTCTGATCGACAGGGGCGCCGCCCTCTCGCGTTCACCCTTCGCCCGCAGCGTCGGATCGTTGATGGCCCTTACAGCTGTTGGACAGGGGCTCTACATCGCCGCCGCGCCGATCCTCGGTCGCCTGTACGGACCCGAGGCCTTCGGGCTCTACGGCCTGTTCTATCTCTTCATCACCACGACGGCGATGTTCATCTGCCTGAACTACGACGTCGCGGTGCCGGCCGCGGTGGACGAGGCGGACGCCAACGACCTCGCGGAGTCCGCGATCCGCATCTCCGTCGTCGTCTGCGCCGTAATCGCGGCCCTTCTGACCGCCGTGATCGCCCTGGACCTCATGGGGTTCGGCGACCTGCCGTGGTGGGCCGGCCCGGTGGCCTTCGCGGTCCTTCTCCTCCAGGCGCTCATCCAGATCTTCCAGGCCTGGTACGTCCGGCGTCAGACCGCGGTCACGATCGGTCAGGCCGGCATCACCCTGAACGCCGTGCGCAGCGGCACCCAGGTCGGGATCGGGTTCGTGGCCGGTGCCTGGTGGGGCCTCGGCCTCGGCGAGGTGATCGGGCGGGTCGCGGCCCTGGTCCACTCGGTGCGTGCAAAGGGCGCGTGGCGACCGCGCCGGGGCTTTCTGACGGCGCCGGTCCCGTGGGCCGCGCTCAGGCGCTACCGCCAGTTTCCGCTCGTGCTGCTCAGTTCGACGGCCATCGAGGCCGTGGTGCTCTTCGCCCAGATCGCGACCCTCAGCTCCCTGTATGGACCCGCGGGCATGGGGCAGTACTTCATGATGCGCCGGACGCTGGACCTGCCGATCGCCTTCGCCTTCCGCAGTCTCTCGGACATTTTCTACGGCCGGCTGGCGGCCCACTGCCGCGAGGCGCCCGAGCGGGTAAAGCCGTTCTACATCCGCAGCGTGATCGCCCTCGCCGCGATCGGCTTCGTGGGTGCCTTGCCGTTGATGATCTGGGGCGAACCGATGTTCGAACTGGTCCTGGGTTCGGCGTGGGGTGAGGCGGGCCTGCTGGCGGCCGTCATGGCACCCTCGGCGGTGATGAACCTGGCGGTGGCACCCGCCTCGCGCATCTTCGGGCTCAGCAGCCGCGCCTGGCTGCGTTATTTCTACACCGCCGCCAACGCGCTCTCCACCGCGCTGGTACTCGTGCTGGCGTGGACCCGCGACTGGAGTCTGTTCACCACAACGTGCGGTCTTTCTGCCGCCATCAGCTTCGGGTATCTGGTCTACTTCCTCGCTGGCGTCGCTGCGGCGGACCGATTGATCACCGTCGAGCGTCCTGTCGGGGACGTCGACGACCCCGCTCTCGCACCGACAACGGAACGGCCCATCCCATGAGCCAGGAAGCCCTCGCCCCTGAAATCCTCGACGGCAGCAAGCTGCACGGAGACGATTTCTCCCCTGCCCAGATCGCCGCCTGGTTCGAGCAGGAGCGGCGCGGCTACTACGACATCGCCGACAACGCCGACTATGCCTACGGCTATCATGCGCTGAACCGCTTCCACGGCTATGGAGCGCTGGAGGGACGGTACCGCCGGTGCCTGGCGATCGGCTGCGCCAAGGGCGAGGAGATCCTGCCCATTGCCGACCGCGTGGACGAGATCGTCGCCATCGAACCGGCCGAGCCGTGGTGGTCGGACCGCATCGGAGACACGCCAGCGCGGTACATGGCGCCCTCGGAGTCGGGCGACATTCCGCTGGAGGACGCCTCGGTCGATCTGGTCACCTGCTTCGGCGTCCTGCATCACATCCCGAACGTCAGCCATGTCATGGGCGAAGTCGCCCGGGTCATGGCACCGGGCGCCCTTTTCCTCCTGCGTGAACCGTCTGCGTCGATGGGCGACTGGCGCAAGCCTCGCCCGGGAATGACGCTGAACGAGCGCGGCATTGCCCGCTCGTGGATGATCGACACGGCGCGGCGGCTGGGGCTCGAGGTGGTCAAGGCCGCACACTGCGACTTTGGCCCCATGGGCCGTATCGCGGCACCGCTCGGGATCAAGCCTCACAACAGCATGCCGATCGTGATGGCGGACGCGGCCGTTTCGGCGCTGCTCGGGTGGAACAATCGCTACTGGCGCCGTTCGGCGCTGGAGAAGATCGCGCCGGCCTCCGTCTTCTACATCCTGCGCAAACCGGCCTGACGCCGGCGCGTCAGGCGCGCGCCACGGCGTCGATGATCGGCCGCATGCGCGCGACGAAATGCTCGACGCGATAGGTCGACCGGGCAATCCCGGCGTTGCGCAGACCGATCTCCCGCATGGCGTCGGGTTGTGCGGCGATGGCCCTCAGCCGCGCCTCCAGGGACTCGACGGACCGTTTCTCGACCGCCCAACCGTTCACCCCGTCCGCGAAGGTGTCGAAGATGCCGGAGTGGTCCGTGGTGATCACCGCCGCGCCTGCGGCGTAGGCCTCCAGAATGCTGATCGGTTGGCCTTCGTATGGATAGTAGGTCGGCAGGCAGAAGACGTGCGCCGCCGTCAGCAGCGCCTGTTTGGCGTCCCCGCGCACCGTTCCATGCCAGCTCATCTCCGGCGCGGGTGCGATCAGATCGAGGAAGGCCGACTGGCTTGCGGCATCGTCGAAGCCTCCCGCGAAATCCAGGCGGAACCGCGCGCGCAAGTCCGGCTCCAGCCGCAGAAAGGCCGAGGCCAGCTCGAGGTGCCCTTTTCCTGCCAGCAGGTTGCTCAGGAACAGAAGGCGGATCGGCGGCATGTCGGCGAACTTGGCGCGGATCGTCGCGTCGTCGGCGAACCAGCGATCCTCGGCGAAGTTGGCTGCGGTCCTGATGCGTTCAGGCTCCAGGTGGCCATCGTAGATGCTCGTAAGCCGGGGGCCCAGCACAACCATGGCGCCCGCCCGGCGCAGGAAGAAGCGGTTCAGGCCGGCGAGCAGCGGGTACTTGCCCTTCATGATCTCGCGCATGCCGGCACCGCCGTGCAGGTGGACCACCGTCCGGTCCAGACGGTCGAAAGCGGCCGCGTAGAAGAAAAGGTCCTTCACGTTCCCGGCCAGGGATTCCACATTGTTGTAGTAGATCACGTCGGCGTTCCGGCGCAGCCGCCGCATCCGTATGACCTTGCCCAGCAGACGGCTCACGTGGCCCAGGGCCCCCCGGCCTTTGTCGGAAAAGTCGCGGTTCAGGTCGATGACGTCGACGTCGTGGTCCCGCGACAGGTCGTCCAGCAGAACCTTGCACGCGAGGGACTGACCGGTGATCGGTTCGGGCAAGGGGCCGACGAACAGCACGCGTCGCCTGGTCGCCATGCCTTGATCTCCCCGTGCCGACCCGATGGCGCTTGTCCTTAGCGAAGGGCTTGGATAAGGCAAGGCGTCGATTGCAGGGAGCCCAACCGTGGTCCGATCCACATCTTCGTGGCGGCGACCACCGGGCCTTCGGGCGCCGCCCGCCGCGCCGCTTCGCCCGGAATCGCGCTCGTTGATTGACAGCCGTGCCGTCCACGCCCTGCTGGGCGTGGTGTACCTGGTCTTTTTCTGGCTCGTGTACGAACGGTATCTCAGCGTCGTCTGGGGATACTCCGGTCTCTTCTACCGCCCCCTTCAGGTCTGGGAGACCGCGTTCGCTGCAGTCGGCGTCGCGGTCGTCGCCTGGACGCTTCCCACCCGCCTTCTCAGGCCGTCGGCCCTCGTCATCTGGCTTCTGTTCGCGTTCGTCTACGTGCCGACCGTGGCCCAGACGTTCATGCTCGGGGAGCGGCCCCCGCAGGCCTATGTTGCGGCGCTGGTCGCGCTCACCGTCGCGCTGGCCGGCGCGTCCATGGCGACGCAGTGGCGTGCGCCCGTCAACGTCCAGCGGGAGTTCCTTCCGGGCCAGACGTTCGCCTACGGCTTCCTGATCGTCAGCGTTCTCGTCGGTGCCCTGATGGCCTTCCACTACCGGGGCATCCTCGCCTTCGCCGACATCACCAGCAGCCAGGACGTCTACGCGGCCCGTTTCGCCGCCGCGGACATGACCAGCGGCATCATCGCCTACGTCCGGATCTACTTCACCTACGTCATCGGCCCGGCCACCGTGGCGGTGGCCCTGACGTCGAGACGCTATCTGCCCCTGATCGTGCCCGGCCTTGCGTGTTTCCTGATCGGATACATGATCGACGGATCCAAGATTTCGCTCATCATTCCCCTGGCGATGCTCTCCATCGTCGGCGTCATGAAGTTTGCCCGCGGAAGCGTGGTGGCCATGACCGGATCCATGGCGGCCCTGACGTTCCTGTCCAGCCTGCTGACCGGTTACTCGCCGCTCCTGCGGTTCGTGGCGGACCTCATCCTGTTCAGGTCGATCGCGATCCCGGGGCAGCAGTTCGCGCTCTACTACGACCTCTTCGAAGCCCGGGGCTACACGTGGTGGAGCAACGTGCGCGGGATCAGCCTGATCGTCCCGCCGCCGGCCGGCTTCGCGGCGGATCCGCGCTGGCCGGTTCTGGGGCAGATCGTGGGCGAGGAGTACTACGGCGTCGCCAGCCAGAACAATTCCAACGCCAACCTGTTCGCGGGCGAAGGCGTCGCGGCCGCCGGGGCCTTCGGTGTGCTGGTCATCGGCGTCGTGCTGGCCCTTTATCTCCGGGTCCTCGACCGATCGGCCGTGGGCTGGAGCCGGGAGTTCGTGTTCCTCGTCCTGGTGCCGGTCGGGCTCGCCCTCACCAACATCCACCTCTCCACGCTGCTCCTGTCTTTCGGCGGCGCGTTCTGGGTGCTCGCATTCGCCTATTTCCGACCGCCCGGAATTCGTCCGGCCTGGGGCGGCGCGAGGATCGGCCGATGAAAATCCTGATGGTGTGCGAGTTCTTCGACGAGGCCCTGGACTACCAGGAGAACTTCCTCGCAAAGGTCTACCACCGCCTCGGACACGAGGTACTGGTCGTGACGTCGACGACGGCGTCCGTCTTCGACTACACGGTCGACGCCGACGGGGAGACGGCCGACCATGGCGAAACCCGCACGGACTACGCCCGCATCCTGCGCAAGCCCTGGCGGCTCAACATCCTTCACCGCATCAAGGCCTTCGAGAGCCTCACGCCGCTGATCGAGCGCGAACGGCCCGACCTCATCTATTTCCACGACGTCATGCCGAACATGCTGGACGCCCTGGGCTACATGCGGCGCAATCCGGACGCGCGGATGATCATGGATTGTCACGCCGATCTGTCGAATTCGGGCGCGAACCTGCCGTCGCGCCTGATCCTGCACGGCGTCGTCCGCAAGGCGATCCTGGACCGGGCACGACCGGTCCTGTCGAAGATCTTCCCGGTGGTGCCGGCGGCGACCGAGTTCCTCAAGACCTACTATCGCCTTCGCGACGACGAGATGGAACTGTTGCCGCTCGGCGTCGACCTCGACGTCGCCCGGCAGGCTCGCGCCCGCGCCGGCGGCCGGAACGTTCGGCACCGACTGGGAATTCCCGAAGACGCCTTCGTCGTGTTCACCGGCGGCAAGCTGGCCCCGGCGAAACGCACCGAGGAGGCGATCGCGGCCCTCGCCCGGCTCCAGAACCCCGACGTTCATCTGATTGTGATCGGCAAGCTGGGAGGGCCGGGGTCAGACGAGGACTATGCCGCACTGCTGGAAGCCGCGGCCGGGCGGGTGCGCAACGTGCACTTCGTCGGCTGGCAGGACCGGGACGGTGTCTATGACCACATGGACGCCGCCGATCTGGCCGTGTTCCCGGCCAGCCAGTCCGTGCTCTGGCAACAGTCGCTCGGCATGGGCCTGCCGCTCGCCGTCGCGGAGTTCGCCGCCGGCATGCGGGCGCGCCAGGACGTCTCCTACATGGCCGGCCTTGGGGCCGTGACCGTGCTGGACCACCGGGCCGACGTTCCGCTTCAGATCGCCGAACTCGTGCGCGCTCTGCGCGCCGACCCGGCGCTCCACCGGGAACGCCGGCAGGCGGCTCTCGACACCGCGGAATCGATTCTCAACTACGAGCGGATCGCCGCCCAGACCCTGCGGTTCAACGCGGCTGGCTGAAATCGGGTGCCACGTCCCGGTGCCAGGTCAGGGCGCTGTCCACGCAGTCCCGGAACGTGCGCTTCGGCGACCAGCCCAGCACCTCGCGGGCCTTGCGGTTGTCGGCCACCAGCGCGGGCGGATCGCCGGGGCGGCGGCCCTTGACCGAGGACGGGATGGGCCGGCCGATCGCCTCGCCCACCGCGTCCACCAGCTCCCGCACTGTGACGCCGTGACCGGTGCCCAGATTGACCTCGAACGACGGGGAGCCGGCCATCAGCTTCTCCACGGCCGCCACATGCGCCTCCGCGAGATCCAGCACGTGGACGTAGTCGCGCACGCAGCTGCCGTCGCGCGTGTCGTAGTCGTCGCCGAACACCGAGAACTCCGCCCGCCGGCCCAGGGCCGCGAAGATGGCCAGGGGCAGGGCGTGCGTTTCCGGATCGTGCGCCTCGCCGATCCCGTGTTCCGGCGCGGCACCGGCGGCGTTGAAGTAGCGCAGGTGCGCGTGACGCAGGCCGTAGGCCGCCTCGAAATCGTGCGACGCCTGTTCGACCATCAGCTTGGTCCGGCCATAGGGATTCAGCGGGCGCGTGGGATGGCTCTCGTCCAGCAACGGCGTCTCGGGCGCGCCGAAGATGGCGCAGGTCGACGAGAACACCAGGGCGTCGACACCCTCGTGCCGCATCACATCCATCAGGGTCACGCTGCCGCCGACGTTCTGATCGTAGAAACCCGCCGGGTCGGTCACCGACGCGCCCACCTCGATCAGGCCGGCGAAATGCAGCACCGCCGCGGGGCGGTGCGCGCGGATAGCCTCGGCCAGTCGGGCCGCGTCGCGCACATCGCCACGCTCCAGCGGCCCCCACTTCACGAAGTCGGCGTGGCCCGACGACAGGTTGTCGTAGACGACCGGCACGTGGCCGGCCTCGGACAGGGCGAGGCAACAGTGGGCGCCGATGTAGCCGGCGCCGCCCGCGACGAGAATGACGGCCATGCGATCCCCTTGGTTTGATCCAGCGCTAGCCGGTCGCGTCCGCGGGGTCCACCTTGACTTCACGACGTTTTCCGCCGCGAGCCGGTCCGGGCTGTCATGGGAATATGCCTTGGCCTTCCGGGCCATCGCGGCTATTGCCGGGGCGCACTCAAGGGACGCAGACGGCCGATATGACTGAAACGCAGCTCTCCAAACGCGCCTACCAGATCTGCGTCAACTGCATCATGGACACCTCGGATTCGAAGATCAGCTTCGACGCCGACGGCCGCTGCGAGTATTGCGCGAACTATTATTCGAACATCCTGCCCCACTGGCACACCGACGCGCGCGGCGAGGCCGAGATCATGGCCCAGGTCGAGAAGATCAAGGCCGACGGCAAGGGCAAGGACCACGATTGCCTGATCGGCCTGTCCGGCGGGGTCGACAGCTCGTACGTCGTCTATCTGGCCAAGGAGAAGTTCGGCCTCCGCCCGCTGCTCTATCACGTCGACGCCGGCTGGAACTCCCAGCAGGCGGTGAACAACATCGAGAAGCTGGTCGACGGCCTGGGCCTCGACCTGTTCACCGAGGTCATCAACTGGCCCGAGATGCGCGACCTGCAGCTGGCGTTTTTCAAGTCCGGTGTGCCGCACCTCGACACGCCCCAGGACCACGCCTTCTTCGCCGGCCTGTACAACTACGCCGCCCGCACCGGCTCGAAATACATCCTGACCGGAGCCAACTATTCCACCGAATGCGTGCGCGAGCCGCTGGAGTGGCACTATCACGCCAGCGATCTGACCAACCTGAAGGACATCCACGCGAAGTTCGGCACGCGCCCGCTGAAGTCCTTCCCGACGGCGGACATCTTCAAGTTCAAACTCTACTATCGCTACGTGAAGGGCGTGCGGGTGGTGAAGCCGCTCAACTTCGTGCCCTACATCAAGGAAGAGGCGATGGACGAGCTGGTCGCCCGCTACGGCCTGCAGAAGTACGCCCACAAGCACCACGAGAGCCGCTTCACCCGCTTCTACGAGGGCTACTGGCTTCCGACCCGCTTCGGCTACGACAAGCGCCGGGCCCACTTCTCCAGCCTGATCCTGACGGAACAGCTGACCCGCGACGAGGCGCTCAACAAGATTGCCCAGCCGGCCTACCCGGTCGACCAGATGAAGCAGGACTTCGAGTACATCGCCAACAAGCTGGGCGTGACGGTCGAGGAGCTGGAAGGCTATCGCGACATGCCGAAGACGACCTACCGCGACTACAAGAACGCCGACTGGCTGATCGACATCGGTGCCTGGGGCATGCGGACGCTCGGTATGCAGAGGGCGATCATCCGGTGATCACCATCGTCGACTACGGTCTGGGCAACGTCGGCGCCTTCGCCAACACCTACAAGCGCATGGACATGCCCGTGCGCACGGCCCGGACCGCCGACGACCTGGCGGGCGCCGAACGGATCATCCTGCCCGGCGTCGGTGCCTTCGATCACGCCATGGACCTCCTGGACGCCTCGGGAATGCGCGAGACGCTGGAAGATCTCGTCGTGAACAGGAAGACGCCCGTGGTCGGCATCTGCGTCGGCATGCAGATGCTTGCCGAGGGCTCCGACGAGGGCACGCGCGCCGGGCTGGGCTGGATCCCCGGCCGCGTCCGCCACTTCTCCCACGCGCCGTCCAACGCTGACCTGCCGATGCCGCACATGGGCTGGAACGACGTCAAGCCCGTCGCCGGAGAGGCCCTGTTCAAGGGGCTGGAGACCGACGCGCGCTTCTACTTCCTGCACTCCTTCTACTTCGAGCCGGCCGATGCGGCGGACGCCGTCGCCCACACCTCGTACGGGCTGGAGTTCGCCTGCGCGGTCCGGCGCGACCACGTGCACGGCGTGCAGTTCCACCCGGAGAAGAGCCACCATTTCGGCTCGGCCCTGCTCAAGAATTTCGCGGAGGCCTGACCATGCTCCGCCCCCGGATCATCCCCTTCCTGCTGGTGCATGAGGGCGGCCTGGTGAAGACCGTCGGGTTCAAGGACCCGAAATATGTCGGCGACCCGATCAACGCCGTGAAGATCTTCAACGAGAAAGAGGCCGACGAACTCTGCGTCGTTGACATGGACGCCTCGGTCAACGGCGTCGAACCGGACTACAAGGCCATCGAGCACATGGCGCTCGAGTGCCGCATGCCCCTCTGCTACGGCGGCGGCGTCCGCACGGCCGAGCAGGCCAAGCGCATCATCGGCCTGGGCGTCGAGAAGGTCTCCATCAGCGCCGCCGCCGTCGAGCGCCCCGAACTCGTCTCCGAGATCGCCGAAGAAGTCGGACGCCAGTCGGTGGTCGTGGTCATCGACGCGAAGAAGAAGATGCTGGGCCGCGGCTGGGACGTCGTCACCCATAATGCCAAACGCTCGGCGAAGGTGGATGCGCTCGACTTCGCCGCCCGCGTCGCGGAACTGGGCGCCGGCGAGATCGTGATGAACTCCGTCGATCTCGACGGGAAGATGACCGGCTACGACCTCGACCTGGCCCGCAAGCTGCGTGAGCGGGTCAAGATCCCCATGACCATGCTGGGCGGCGCCGGAAAGCTGGAGCACCTGGCCGACCTGTTCGCCGCCTGCGGCGTGGTCGGCGCGGCCGCGGGCAGTCTTTTCGTCTTCAAGGGTCAGTACAAGGCCGTGCTGATCAACTATCCGAAACCCGCCGAAAAGGAGCCCTTGTTCGCCGCCGCTCGCTAGGGCCGGACGGGAAGGGGAGAGGGGCCATGTTCAACGACAAGACGCTTTTGATCACCGGCGGCACCGGCTCGTTCGGCAATGCTGTGCTGCGCCGCTTCCTGCAGTCCGACATGGCCGAGATCCGCATCTTCTCGCGCGACGAGAAGAAGCAGGACGACATGCGCAAGGCCTATGCGCATCCCAAACTGAAGTTCCACCTCGGCGACGTCCGCGACCGGACCAGCGTCCAGGCCGCCATGCACGGCGTCGACTACGTCTTCCACGCCGCGGCGCTGAAGCAGGTGCCCAGCTGCGAATTCTATCCGATGCAGGCCGTGCAGACGAACGTGGTCGGCACGGAGAACGTGCTGAACGCCGCGCGCGACGCGAACGTGTCGCGCATCATCTGCCTGTCGACCGACAAGGCCGTCTATCCGATCAACGCCATGGGCATCTCCAAGGCCATGATGGAAAAGGTCATGGTCGCCACCTCGCGCACCTTCGAGGGCACGGGCACGGTCGCCTGCGGCACCCGCTACGGCAACGTCATGGCCTCGCGCGGCTCGGTCATCCCGCTGTTCGTCAACCAGGTGCTGGCCGGCAAGCCGATCACCGTCACCGATCCGCAGATGACGCGGTTCATGATGACGCTTGAGGATGCGGTGGAACTGGTCCTGTTCGCCTTTGCCCACGGCAAGAATGGCGACATGTTCGTGCAGAAGTCGCCGGCCGCCACGATCGACGTCCTGATCAAGGCGATCCTCGAACTGATGGACCGTCCCGACCATCCCGTCCGCACCATCGGCACCCGCCACGGCGAAAAACTGTTCGAGTCCCTGCTGGGCCGCGAGGAGCGCGCCCAGGCCGAGGACCTCGGCGACTATTTCCGCGTCCCGCCCGACGCCCGCGACCTGAACTACGACAAGTTCGTCGACGAGGGCGATCCGGGCGCAGCCGGCGGCGAGGAGTACAACAGCCACAACACCGAGCGTCTGGATGTTGAGGGCATGAAGGCTCTGCTGCTGAAGTTGAACTTCATGCAACGCATCGTCGCCGGCGAGCCCGCTGTGGCGGAGGATTGATCATGGCGGTCGTGGTCACCGGTGCGCACGGCTTCGTCGGCAAGAACCTGATGATCCGTCTGGCAGAGCGCGGGGTCGAGGCCGAGGGCTTCGGTCGCGGCGACGACGAGGCCATGCTGGCCGCGGTCGCCGGGGCCGACTTCGTCTTCCATCTGGCAGGCGTTAACCGCCCGGAGACCGAGGACCAGTTCACCACCGGCAACGCCGACCTGACCGCCCGCGTCTGCTCGGCCCTCGTCGCCGCCGGGAACGCCGCGCCGCTGGTGATCTCCTCCTCGACCCAGGCCGAGCGCGACAATCCCTACGGCCGCTCCAAGCTGGCGGCGGAAGAGGCGGCGCTGGCTCACGGCGCGGCGACCGGCGCCCCGGTGCACGTGTTCCGCCTGACCAACGTCTTCGGCAAATGGGCGCGCCCGAACTACAACTCCGCCGTCGCTACCTTCTGCCACAACGTCGCCAATGGCCTGCCGATCAGCGTCAACGACCCGGCCGCGCCGCTGAAGCTGGTCTATGTCGACGACGTCTGCGACGCCTTCCTCGGTGTGCTGGACGATCCGACAGCCGCTCACGGCGACCGCCCCGGCTTCGCCCACGCGGGCCCGGAATACGACACCACTGTCGGCGCGGTGGCCGACACCATCCGCGGCTTCCCCGAAAGCCGGTCGACGATGATCACCGACCGCGTCGGCACGGGCCTGACCCGCGCGCTGCACGCGACCTACCTCAGCTATCTGAAGCCGGAAGACTTCGCCTACGACGTGCCGCGCCACGGCGATCCGCGCGGTGTCTTCGTCGAGATGCTGAAGACGCCCGACTGCGGTCAGTTCAGCTATTTCACCGCCGGCCCCGGCATCACCCGTGGCCAGCACTATCACCACACGAAGACCGAGAAATTCCTCGTCCTGACCGGCCGCGCCCGCTTCGGCTTCCGGCACATCGTGACCGGCGAGACCTTCCATCTGGAGACCGAGGGCGGTCAGGGGCGCATCGTCGAAACCATCCCCGGCTGGACCCACGACATCACCAACGTCGGCGATCAGGAGATGGTCGTCATGCTCTGGGCCAACGAGATTTTCGACCGTGCCCGCCCCGACACCGTCGCGATGAAGGTCTGACGATGAACAAGCTCAAGGTCATGACCGTGGTCGGCACCCGGCCGGAGATCATCCGCCTGTCGCGGGTGCTCGCGCGACTGGACGAGACCACCGACCACGTCCTGGTCCACACCGGCCAGAACTACGACTACGAACTGAACCAGGTCTTCTTCGACGACCTGGGCCTGCGCAAACCCGACCACTTCCTGAACGCGGCCCAGGGCGGCGCTGCCCAGACGATCGGGAACATCATCGGGGCCATGGACGGCGTGCTGGAGGCCGAAAAGCCCGACGCGCTGCTGGTGCTTGGCGACACCAACTCCTGCCTGTCGGTCATTCCGGCCAAGCGCCGCCGCGTGCCGATCTTCCACATGGAGGCGGGCAACCGCTGCTTCGACCAACGCGTGCCGGAAGAGACCAACCGTCGCATCGTCGACCACGTCGCCGACGTGAACCTGACCTATTCCGACATCGCCCGCGAATACCTGCTGGCCGAGAACCTGCCCCCCGACCGGGTCATCAAGACCGGCAGCCCGATGTTCGAGGTGCTGACGCACTACGCCGACCGCATCGACGGCTCCGACGTGCTCGCCCGCCTGGACCTCAAGGAGCACGACTACTTCGTCGTCAGCGCCCACCGCGAAGAGAACATCGACGACGACCGCGCCTTCCCGCGTCTGGTGGAGGTGCTGAACCGCGTGGCCGAGACGTATGACCGCCCCGTCATCGTCTCCACCCACCCGCGCACGCAGAAACGGATCGACGCCGCCGGCGCGACCTTCCACGCCGGCATTCGCCTGCTGAAGCCGATGGGCTTCCACGACTACGTCCGCCTGCAGAAGTCGGCCCGGGCCGTCCTGTCCGACTCCGGCACGATCACCGAGGAAAGCTCGATCCTGAACTTCCCGGCCCTGAACATCCGCGAGGCGCACGAGCGGCCCGAGGGGATGGAGGAGGCGTCGGTGATGATGGTCGGCCTCAACCCCGAACGGGTCATGCAGGCGTTGTCCCTGATCGCCGGCCAGCCGCGCGGCGACGACCGCGCCTTCCGCCGGGTGGCCGACTATTCGATGCCCAACGTGTCGGACAAGGTGGTGCGCATCATCCACTCGTACGTGGACTACGTGCAGCGCGTCGTCTGGCGCAACTACGACTGATGCGCCTGCTGGTCGTCAGCCAGTATTTCTGGCCCGAGGATTTCCGCATCAACGACTTCGTCGTCGGCATGCGCGAGCGGGGCCATGAGGTCACCGTGCTCACCGGCCTGCCCAACTATCCGGGCGGCAAGGTCTTCGAGGCCTTCAAGGCGAACCCTCGCGACTTCGACCGCTTCCACGACGGCGTCGAGGTGCTGCGCGTGCCGGTCTATCCGCGCGGCGATACGAAGATCGGCCTGATGCTGAACTACCTCAGCTTCGCCCTGACCGGCATGATCCTCGGGCCGTGGAAGCTGCGCGGCCGGCCGTTCGACGCCATCTTTGTCTTCCAGGGCTCGCCCATCACCTCGGCCCTGCCTGCCGTAGTCCTGCGCTGGATCAAGCGGGCGCCGCACCTGATGTGGATCCTCGACGTCTGGCCCGACACCCTTCCTGCGGTCGGGGCGATCAAGAATTCGAGGATCCTCTCGCTGGTCGGCCTGCTGGTCCGCTTCATCTACGCGAACTGCGACCGCATCCTGGTCCAGTCGCGCGCCTTCTGGACGCCGGTGCTCCGCGACGGCGGCACCGAGGCCCAGCTGGCCTATTTTCCCAACTGGATCGAGCCGACCTTCAAGGAGGGGCTGGACGGTGTGATGCCCGCGCCCGAGGTCGCGCCCTACGCCGACGACTTCACCATCATGTTCGCCGGCAACATCGGCGAGAGCCAAGACATGCCCTCGGTGCTCGATGCCGCCGAGGCCGTGCGCGACCTGCCCAACGTCCGCTGGCTGATCGTCGGCGACGGCCGCGCGGCCGACGGCCTGCGCGCCGGCATTGCCGAACGGGGCCTTCAGGACCGCGTGATCCTGCTGGGCCGCCACCCCACCGACCGCATGCCGTCCTTCTTCGCCGGTGCCGATGCCCTGCTGGTCAGCCTGCGCGCCGAGCCAATCTTCGCCATGACGATCCCCGGCAAGGTGCAGAGCTACATGGCCGCCGGTCGCCCCGTGTTGGGCATGATCGACGGGGAGGGCAGTCGCGTCATCGCGGACTCGGGCGGGGGCTTCGCCGTGGCGGCCGGCGACGGCGCGGCGCTGGCCGGAGCCGTCCGCCGCATGGCCGCCCTCTCACCGGCCGAACGCGCCGCCATGGGCGCGCGCGGTCGCGACTACGCCCTGCGTGAGTTCGATCGCGAACGGCTGTTCGACGACTTCGTGGTCTGGGCCGGTCAGGCGCGGGCCAGGATGCGCCGTCAGGCCCGACCGATCGACGAATAGACGAAGCCGCGCGCGCGCATCTCGTCGGCGCGATAGACGTTGCGCAGGTCAACCATGACCGGCTTCGCCATGGTCAGCTTGATCCGGTCCAGATCCAGGGCGCGGAACTGGTCCCACTCCGTCACGATCACCGCCGCGTCGGCTCCGGCCAGCGCTTCATAGGGGCCGTCCACGAATTTCAGATCGGTCAGCAGCTTGCCGGCCTCGTGCATGCCCTCGGGATCGAAGGCCTGCACCGTTGCCCCCGCCGCCGTCAGCGCCGGCACCAGATCCAGCGCCGGCGAATCGCGCATGTCGTCAGTGTTCGGCTTGAAGGTCAGCCCCAGCACGCCGATCGTCTTGCCCTTCAGATCGCCGCCGACCGCCTTGCGCACGCGCTCGACCATCGACTTCTTGCGCGCGTCGTTGACCGCGACGGTGGTCTCCACCAGCCGCACCGGCGCGCCAGCTTCCCTGGCTGTGTGAACCAGCGCCAGCGTGTCCTTGGGGAAGCAGCTGCCGCCGTAGCCGGGGCCCGCGTGCAGGAATTTCGACCCGATCCGGTTGTCCAGGCCGATGCCGCGCGCGACCTGCTGCACGTCGGCCCCGACGGCCTCGCACAGGTCGGCCATCTCGTTGATGAAGGTGATCTTCAGCGCCAGAAAGGCGTTTGCCGCGTACTTGATCAGCTCCGACGTGCGTCGCGCCGTGAACAGCAGCGGGCTCTCGTTCAGGTTCAACGGGCGGTACAGTTCGGCCATCACCGACCGGGCGCGGACGCCAGCCGCGCCCTCGATCTCTTCGATGCCGATGACCACGCGGTCGGGTCGCTTGAAGTCGCCGATCGCGGCGCCCTCGCGCAGGAACTCCGGGTTGGAGACGACAGCGAACTCGGCGTCCGGATTGGCCTTGCGGATGATGGCCTCGACCTCGTCGCCGGTGCCGACCGGCACGGTCGACTTGGTGACGACGACGGTGAAGCCCTCGATCAGCCCCGCAATCTCCTTGGCCGCGGCATAGACGTAGGACAGGTCCGCGTGCCCGTCGCCGCGTCGCGTCGGCGTGCCGACAGCGATGAACACCGCATCGGCGTTGCGGATCGCCTCGGCACCCTCGACGGTGAAGAACAGTCGCCCGTCGCGCACGTTGGTCGCCACCAGATCGTCCAGACCGGGCTCGTAGATCGGCATTTCGCCGGCCTCCAGCCGCGCGATCTTCGACGCGTCCTTGTCGATGCAGGTGACCACGTGGCCGAAATCGGCGAAACAGGCCCCAGAGACCAGGCCGACATAGCCCGTTCCGATCATCGCCACGCGCATGCGCTCGTCCCTTTCAGGTTCGGCGCCTCGTTAGCGGTCGGGACGGCTCAAGGCCAGAGCCAAGCGGTCGCCGGGAGCGCCGGGATTTGATGACGGAGTTCCGCACCTTGGGCACAACGACATGAGCGTGGTTCCTGTCATCCTTTGCGGCGGCGGCGGCACGCGCCTGTGGCCCGCCTCGACGCCTGCGCGTCCCAAGGGGCTGATGTCCCTCGGCGGGCGCAGCCTGCTGACGGCCACGCTAGAGCGCTGTCGCGGCTTGTCCGACGTTCCCGCCGTGGTCGTGGCCTCGGCCGATCACGACGCGGCCGTGCGCGACCTCCTGTCCGCCAGTCCCGACCCCGTGACCCTGTTGCTGGAGACCGCGCCGCGCGACACGGCCCCCGCCATGCTGGCCGGTGCCCGACTGGCCGCCGTTAACGATCCGGAGACGGTCGTCGCCCTGCTGCCCTGCGACCACCACGTCGGCGACCCGGCGGCCTTCCGTTCGGCCCTGCGCGCAGCGGCCGAGCTGGCGCGCGAGGGCCGGCTGGTCCTGCTCGGCGTCGTGCCGGACGCGCCGTCCTCCGCCTACGGCCACATCCGCCCCGCCGGTCCGGGCGCAGCCCCCGTCGTCGCCTTCATCGAGAAGCCGGACATCGAGACCGCCGCCCGGCTGACGTCCGCGGGCTGCCTCTGGAACGCGGGCATCCTCGTCGCCCGCGCCGACGTGCTTTGGACCGAGGCCGAACGCCACGCGCCCGAGGTCGCGCGTGCGGTCGCCGACGCCGTCTCCGGCCCCGGCCACCTCGGCCCGTCGTTTGCCGACGCGCCCCGCATCTCCATGGACTACGCCGTGCTGGAGAAGACCGACCGCGCTTGGGTGCTGCCGGTCGAATTCGGGTGGTCCGACCTGGGTGCCTGGGACGCCGTGGCCGATCACGCGCCCTCGGCCCCCGCCCGTCTTGTCGACGCCGACCGGGTGTGGGTCCAGGTGCCCGACGGCGTGCAGGTCGCGGTCGTCGGCCTGTCGGACGTGATCGTCGTGGTCGAGGACGGAGCTGTCCTCGTCTGCGCCCGTGACGCGGCCCAGCAGGTCCGCCGCGTGGCAAGGTCTGACTAGGACCGCCGCTCCAGCCACCCCATCAGCGGTGCCAGCCGTGGCGAGATCCACCAGCCGATCCCGGCTCCGACGGCGTCGGCGACCAGATCCAGCAGGCTGCGGTCCCGCCCGACGAAGTCCTGCGCCACCTCCACGCCCGCCCCGATCAGGACCGCCAGCAGCGCGGCCCCCACCCGGTCGCGCCAGACGGGCCCGACCTGCAGCGCGAGGGTGATCGCGAGAAAACCGACCACGTGCCAGACCTTGTCGGCGTACTGCTCCGGACCCGGCGCATGCACCCGGGGCACCAGCATCAGGATCAGCAGGACAAGGACGAGGACCCAGGCGGCAGTTCGGACGATCAGGCGCATGGGGGCCGACTAGCACGTCCCCGCATTGAATCCTCGGTCGCGAACGTGCATCGAGGGCGCGACATGTTCGGTGGTCTGTTTCGAAAACCCTCTTCGGGGCCCGCGCCCTCCGCGCCCGCTCGGGTGCCGCGCCGGGGGCCCGACGGCCAGGTGGTCTGGGCCATCGGCGACATCCACGGCTGCCTCGACCTGCTGGACGGTCTGCTCCAGGCGGTGATCGCGGATGCGGACGACGACGACCGGCCCCGCACCGTCGTTTTTCTCGGGGACTACGTCGACCGCGGTCCGGACTCTCGCGGGGTTCTGGACCGGTTGATCGAGATCGCCGACATGCCCGACGTGGACGCCCGCTTCATCCGCGGCAACCACGAGGACAAGATGCACGAGTTCCTCGACGACCCCTCGGTCGGCGCGACCTGGTGCGAGTATGGCGGCGACGCGGCCCTCGCTTCCTACGGCCTCGCCCCGCCCGCCGTGCGTCACCGCAAGGAGGGCTGGGTCGCCCTGTCGGCCGACCTGGCGCACAAGCTGGGCCCGCGCGGCCGACGGTTTCTGGAAGAGCTGGAGCCCAGCGTCACTTTGGGGGGCTATTTCTTCTGCCACGCCGGGGCTCTGCCGGGCGTGCCCCTCGACCAGCAGGCCGAGCGCGACCTGATGTGGATCCGGGGCCGCTTCCTCAACGACGACCAAGCCTTCGACCGCGTCGTTGTGCACGGCCACACCCCGACCGAGGTCCCGCACGTGGACCACCGCCGGATCGGCGTCGACACCGGTGCCTACGCCACCGGCGTGCTGACCGCCCTGCGCCTCGACGGGGACGACGAACGCTTCGTCCAGGCCGTCCGCGACGGGAAGGGCCACGTGTCGATCCGCGAGTGGACCGGAACCGGTCAGGTTCCGGCATGAACCGTAACGCTTGTTGGAGCGGATCGCCTGCGCCATGGTGAATTCGGGCGGACGGAGACGGCTGACTTGACCTTCGTATGCGGTCCCCGGATGCGCAATTCGCTGGCGACCCGCGCGGCCCTTCTGGACGCGGCGGTCAAGCGGTTCACGCGCGACGGCTACGACGACGTCGGCATGCGCGACGTCGCGGGCGACGTCGGCATCGATGCGGCGCTGGTGGTCCGCTACTTCGGCTCCAAGGAACAGTTGTTCGAGGCGGCCATCGACGCCTGTTTCGACGGCGAGCATTTCTGGGAAGGCGATCGCGCCGACTTTGGCCGGCGTCTGGCCGACCAGCTGGTCTACGGCGGCGCCAAGCCCGGCAAGATGCAGGGCCTAAGCATCATCCTGCGCTCCATGGGCTCGGCCAAGGCGGTCGAGGTGGTCCAGCGCTCCTGCGTCCAGGACTTCATGCAGCCGCTGACCGACTGGCTGGGCGGGGACGACGCGCCGGTGCGGGCCCGCCTCATGGCCGGCCTGCTGATGGGCATGTCGATCGGGCGCGAGATGACCGGCGGCCCCCAGACCCTTTCGCCCGAACACTGCGAACTGATGCGCGACCGTCTGGCCGACCTGCTGCAGTCGCTGGCCGACGGCTGACTTGAGCCTCCCGCGCGGGCCGCTATAAGGACCGCCAGAATCCGTTTCGCCCAGGACCCGACGACATGGCCGACCCGCACGCTTCCGGCGACTACCAGCGCGGCACGCAGGAGATCTCCGAGCAGGTCTCGACCTTCCACCTGGTCATGATGCTGACCAAGTGGGGCTCGCTGGGCACCGTGGCCGTGATCCTGTTCACGACCCTCATCCTGTCGACCGGCAATTTCTTCACCGCCTTCGTCTCGGCCATCGCCCTGACCGTGCTGGGCGTCGTCCTGCTGCGCGAGAAGAAGAAGGCGCACTGAGCGCCGCTTTACGGCCCTTCACAAACCGGCCTAACGTCCATTCCCTGACCTGAGGGGAAGGGATTCGCTTGACCGTCGCCCTGGCCGTGACCCGCGAACGTCGTGACGGCGAGACCCGCTGCGCCGTCACTCCCGACACGATCAAAAAGCTGACCGCGCTCGGCTGCACCGTGACCGTCGAGGCCGGGGCGGGGCAGGGCTCCTCCATCCCCGATGTCGAGTTCGCCGCCGCCGGCGCGACGGTCGCCGCCGACACCCACGCCGTCCTGTCCGGTGCCGACGTCCTGCTGAAGGTGCGCGGCCCCACCGCCCAGGAGATCAGCGCGCTCAAGCCCGGCGCGATCGTCGTCGCCCTGCTGGACGCCTACCGGGAGAAGGACACCGTCGCCGCCCTCGCCAAGGCCGGTGCCACCACCTTCGCCATGGAGTTCGTGCCCCGCATCACCCGGGCCCAGGTCATGGACGCCCTGTCGTCGCAGGCGAACCTGGCCGGCTATCGCGCGGTGATCGAGGCGGCCCACAGCTACGGCCGCGGCTTCCCCATGATGATGACGGCCGCCGGCACGGTCGCGGCCGCCAAGGTCTTCGTGATGGGGGTCGGCGTGGCGGGCCTGCAGGCCATCGCCACCGCGCGCCGCCTGGGTGCCGTCGTGACCGCGACCGACGTCCGGCCCGCCACCAAGGAGCAGGTCGAGTCGCTGGGTGCCAAATTCCTCGCCGTCGAGGACGAGGAGTTCAGGAACGCCCAGACCGCCGGCGGCTACGCCAAGCCGATGTCGCCCGAATATCAGGCCAAGCAGGCGGCCCTGACCGGCGAGCACATCAAGAAGCAGGACATCGTCATCACCACGGCCCTGATCCCCGGCCGCGCCGCGCCCGTGCTGGTCACGGCGGCCCAGGTGGCGACGATGAAGCCCGGCTCGGTCCTGATCGACCTGGCCGTCGAGAACGGCGGCAACGTCGAGGGTGCGAAACCCGGCGAGGTCGTCACCACGCCGAACGGCGTCCAGATCGTCGGCTGGTCCAACCTGCCGGGCCGCATCGCGTCCGACGCCAGCGCGCTGTACGCCCGCAACCTGACCGCCTTCCTAGGCCTGCTGGTCAAGGACGGGGCGCTGGGGGTCGATCTCGAGGACGAGATCCTGAAGGCGGCCGTCGTCACGCACGGTGGGGCGGTGGTGCATGACGGGGTGCGCGGATGACGCTCTCCGACAGGCGGCTGGCAATGGCGTCCCGTCTCTCGCTGATGGCGATTGTGTTGAGCTTGGCGGTTCCGGCCGGAGCTTCCGCTGCTTGGTGGTATTGGGGAGTTGAGGTCAACCGTCGCTGGGTCCTGGTCGCCTTCGGCATGCTGTTTGGAGCCGGGAACCTCGGCTACCTCTTGGCACGGAACATAAAGCTGAACCGCGAGGCGTCGAAGAACTGACCATGGAACACGTCGACCCCACCGTCTTCCGCCTGGCCATCTTCGTGCTGGCCATCTTCGTCGGCTACTACGTCGTCTGGTCCGTCACGCCGGCGCTGCACACGCCCTTGATGGCCGTGACCAATGCCATCTCCAGCGTCATCGTCGTCGGCGGCCTGATCGCGGCCGCGGCGCTCAGCGGCGACGCGACCGGCCCGAACGCCTGGATCGCAAAGGGCGCCGGCGTCGCCGCCGTGACCTTGGCATCCGTCAACATCTTCGGCGGCTTCATGGTCACGCGCCGCATGCTGGCCATGTACCGCAAGAAGGACAAACCCAAGCCCGAGGCCGCCAAGGCATGACGCTGGATCCCGTCCGCCTCGCCGTCGGCGCCGCCTGGCTGTCCGCCCTGGCGGGGCTGGGCCTGTGGGTCTGGATGGCGTGGCGGTGCGACTGCGCCATCACCAAGATGCGGCTCTACGACTGCGGCGTGGTTCTGGTCTTTTCGGCCGTTCTGACCTGGCTGCTGGTCAAGTCCGAGCCGATGAACGCCTTCGACTGGGCCATGGTCTTCCTCGGCCCCCTGTTCATCGCCGCCGCCCTGTGGCGGCTGAACCGCACGCGGCTGGGCCGATGAGCGGCCTGCGCGCGGCGCCGTTCGTGACGGCGGCGGTCGTGTTCCTGCCCGCCGTCGCCAGCGCCCAGCAGAACGTCGGCCGCGACCACCATGGCGGCCTGCAGTGGGCCGTCGCCGCGCCGCAGGGCACCGGCTGGCGGCTGGATTGCCGCTTCCGGCCTGTGCTCATGGAGATGAGCCGCTACGATCGCGAGCATTGGACGAACGCCTCGACGCAGGAGGGGACCGGTCCGCGTCAGGGCCGCCTTCCCGGCGACAACGGGCGCTGCACCCTCACCCGGACCGGCGGCTCCGGCCCCCTGGGCCTGACCCTGGTCAAGGACGGCGTCCACCATTCCGACGGCACCAACGACCCCGACACGCCCGCCCGGGTGGACGTCTTCTGAGGGGATGAGGAAAACGCCATGAACGCTTCCATCGCGGCCCTCGCCTACCTGGCCTGCGGCGTCCTGTTCATCCTCTCCCTGCGCGGCCTCTCCAGCCCGGAGACCAGCCGGCGCGGCAACACCTTGGGCATGGTCGGCATGGCGCTGGCCGTCGCCGTCACCTTGCTGACCCTGTGGACCACCAGCACACTGGATCCGCTGACGCTGGGCTTGATCGCCGGCGGGGTCGTCGTCGGCGGCGGGGCGGGCGCGCTGATCGCCGCCCGCGTGCAGATGACCCAGATGCCCCAGCTGGTCGCGGCCTTCCACAGCCTCGTCGGCATGGCCGCCTGTCTGGTCGCCGTCGGCGCCGTCTATGCGCCGGATGCCTTCGGCATCGCGACGGCGCAGGGCGGCATCAAAACCATCTCCCTGATCGAGCTCAGCCTCGGCGTCGCCATCGGCGCGATCACCTTCACCGGCTCGGTCATCGCCTTCGCCAAGCTGAACGGAAACATGTCGGGCGCGCCGATCCTCCTGCCCGCGCGCCACCTGATCAACATCGGCCTGGCGCTGGGGCTGGTCTTCCTGATCGGTATCCTGATCGGGACCCAAGGAACCGCCACCTGGGCCTTCTGGGGCGTCTTCGCCCTGGCCCTGATCCTGGGCGCGACCCTGATCATCCCCATCGGCGGTGCCGACATGCCCGTCGTGGTGTCGATGCTGAACTCCTACTCGGGCTGGGCCGCCGCGGCGCTCGGCTTCACGCTCGAGAACATCGCCCTGATCATCACCGGGGCCCTCGTCGGCTCGTCCGGCGCGATCCTCAGCTACATCATGTGCAAGGCGATGAACCGCAGCTTCATCTCGGTCATCCTCGGCGGCTTCGGCGGCGACGCCGCGGCCGGTGCCTCCGGCCACGTCGAGACCCGCCCGGTCAAACAGGGCTCGGCCGACGACGCCGCCTTCATCATGAAGAACGCCAGCAAGGTCATCATCGTCCCCGGCTACGGCATGGCGGTGGCCCAGGCCCAGCACGCGCTGCGCGAAATGGCCGACAAGCTGAAGGAGGAGGGGGTCGAGGTGAAATACGCCATCCACCCCGTCGCCGGCCGCATGCCCGGCCATATGAACGTCCTGCTGGCCGAGGCCAACGTCCCCTATGACGAGGTCTTCGAGCTGGAGGACATCAACGCCGAATTCGCCTCTTGCGACGTCGCCTTCGTCATCGGTGCCAACGACGTCACCAACCCGGCGGCGAAGACGGACCCCACCAGCGCCATCTACGGCATGCCGATCCTCGACGTCGAAAAGGCCGGCACCGTCCTGTTCGTCAAACGCGGTATGGCCGCCGGCTATGCCGGCGTCGAGAACGAGCTCTTCTTCCGCGACAACACCATGATGCTGTTCGCCGACGCCAAGAAGATGGTCGAGGGGATCGTGAAGGGGCTGTGAGGCCGCTTGCGCGCGGAGAAGATCGGACATGACCACCCGGCGGCGGCATCTGACCGCTCTGTTTCTGGCCGTGTCCCTCGCGGTCGCCGCCTGCCGTCAGGCCCACCCTGTCGACGCTCCTGACCGAGCCGACCCGCCCCCGCCCATCGCCTCTTCCGCCCGCGTCGAGGTCCCCAAGGTCGAGCGCGAGGGCGTGTGGACCCCCGGGTCTGACGGCACCCAGATCCCGCTCTGGCCCGCCGACTTCCCGCTCGCCAGGCCCGACAGCGGCGACCGGCCCGAGGCGACGGGCAACGGCTCCCCCACCGTGGGCGGGCGCAAGTGGCACTGGGCCACCTACGTCACCCGCCCGACCATGACGATCTATCGGCCCAAGGGGCGCAACACCGGCGCCGCCCTGCTGGTGATCCCCGGCGGCGGCTTCCACGCGGTGGCGATGGATCTCGAGGGGACCGAGGTCTGCGACTGGGTCGTCGCCCAGGGCATGACCTGCGTCCTGCTGAAATACCGCACGCCTCAGGTCTGGCCCGTTGTAAACGGCCGCCAACGCCGGCCGGCCGTGCTGCTGGGGCTGGAAGACGCCCAGCGCGCCATGGGCCTGCTGCGCGAAGGGGCCGCCGAGTACGGCATCGACCCGAACCGGATCGGCGTCATCGGCTTCTCCGCCGGTGCCTATCTGGTCGTGAACATGAGCAACACGGTCGCGCGCAGCTATCCGCTGAGCGACCCGGCGGATCGCCAATCGCCGCGTCCCGACTTCGCCATCGTCGCCTATACGGCCCGGGTCCGGGACACCGGCGGCGGGCGCAACGACCTGGACCTGGCCGACTGGGTGACGATCAGCCCTGACGCCCCGCCGACGCTGATCCTCCACGCCATGGACGACCCGGTCGACGACGTCCGCGAGCCCATGGCCTATGCCCTGGCGCTGACCGACGCGGGCGTGCCCGTCGACCTCCGCTTCTATGCGAAGGGCGGCCACGCCTTCGGCTTGCGTCCCACCGAGCACCCGATCACGCGCGAATGGCCGGGACAGGCGGAGCAATGGCTGCGCTCGTTGGGCATGCTTTGACGGTGCGTGCTGTGCTGTAATCCGGGACCGGAGATCGAAACATGCCCACCGAACCCAAAACCCGCCCCACCGACGTTCCCGCCGCAGCGTTCATCGCCTCGGTCGAGCACCCCGTGCGCCGCGCCGACGCAGAGGTCGTGTGCCGCATGCTGCAGGAGGTCTCGGGTCAGCCGCCGGTCATGTGGGGCGACGCCATCGTCGGCTTCGGCAGCTACCGCTCCCCCACCGGCGACTGGCCGCGCATCGGCTTCTCGCCCCGCAAGGCCAACCTGTCGCTCTACGTCCTGTCCGGCTCGCCCGACGTCGCGCCCCTGCTGGCCCGGCTGGGCAAGCACAAGACCTCGGTCGCCTGCCTGTACGTCAACAAGCTGTCGGACATCGATCTGGACGTCCTGCGCGAACTGGCTGCCACGACCTGGGCCGCCATGGCCCGGAAATACCCGGCCTAGCGCCGCTCATAGGCGTCGAAGAAAGGCTTCAATCTGTCCTCGTACCGCTTCCACGCCGTCGCCGACTTCGAATACAGCGGCTTGCGCACCTGGGCGAAGCTGGCGGTCGTGACGGCCCGGTCGGTCTTGTGGAACTCCTTGACCTGGTCCTCCCAGGCCAGGCCGACGTGCTCCAGGATGCGCCGCATCCAGGTATCCGGGTCGGCCACCAGCTCCTCATAAGGCACGGTCAGCAGCGTCCCGGGCGGCAGCACCTTCGTCCAGTGCGCGTGCAGCCGGTCCTCGCCGCGGAAGTGCCGGCCGATGTGCTCCAGCGATCGCGTCCAGTCTGCGCCCTTGACGAACCGGGTCCGGAAGCACGACCAGGCGATGCCCGCCGGGTGCCGTCTCAGCCAGATGAATTTCGCATTGGGCAGACACTGGTGAATCAGGCCCAGCATCCGCGTGTGGTTCAGCGTCTTGTCGATGATCCGGCCGGCCTTGCCGAACCGCTCGTCCATCAGGTGCAGGTAGGACCGTCCGATCCGTCCCGGCAGGGTCGCGCCGCCAGCCTGGTCGAAGACCTCCTTGACCGCCCGCGGTGTATATCCCCGAACGTTCATCGCCGCGTGGCGGAACATCTGCACTTCCGCTCCGTCGGTCACCTGGCTGTGGCTGACCAGGATCTGCTCCACCAGGGTCGTCCCCGACCGCGGCAGGCCCAGCACGAAGATCGGCCGGTCGTTCTCGCAGTCCGACACCGGCAGGCCGTCCATGAAGTTCCGGTCCCATCCCGCCTCGACCTCGTCGACGAACCGGTCGGCCTCGTCCGGGCGATAGGTGCTGTCCGGCATCTGCAGCCGGCCGGCCTCGGCGAAGGCCGCGAACGCCCGATCCATCTGATCCGTGTCGTCGTAGGCCTTGCCCAGGGCGTAGAGCAGCACCACCCGGCTCATCCGCCGCTCCGGGGCCTCGCCGATCCGCTCCAGCAGGGACTCCATCGCCGGAATGTCCGGATCCTCCGGCGTGAACTTCTTGATCCCCGCCAGAACCGCCCAGGCGTTCTCCGCCCCCATCGCGACGGTCGGCAGATCCAGGATGCGGCGCAGGATGGCCGTCGCCTCGGCTTCGTCGCCGAACTGGACGTGGATCGTCGCCAGGAAGTGCAGGGCCGACGGATCGTTCGGCCGGTCGCGCACCAGGGCCAGGGCCTCGCGCCGCGCCTCTTCGGTGCGCCCGTTCTGGCTCAGCATGTTGGCATAGGCCTGGCGGTGTTCGGCCGTCGGCGCTGCGGCGATGGCGCGCCGCGCGGCGGCCAAGGCGATCGTCACCTCGCCGATGGTGTCCGCCATGCGCGACACCGACATCCACTTCGCTCCCAATGGCGGGTCGGCCTTGATCGCCCGCGCCAGCAAGGCCGCGCAGGCGTCCCGTTCGCGCGCCTGAAAGGCCTGCACTGCCGCGTTCACGGCCTGGGCACCGTCGAGGTTCTGGATCGTGTCCGTCATGCCTTCCGGCTAGCGGGCGGGCGCTGCCGGGGCAAGGCCCGGGATCACGCCGCCAGGCGCAGCGGCTCCTGATCGTGACCGCCGTCCAGCGCGGCGCGGCCCTCGTCCCACAGGGCGTCTTCCTCGGTCCAGCGAGCGGCGGCGCGGCGGTCGATCACGTCCACGACCTGCTCCTCCAGCCGGTCCCAGATCACGGCCAGGTCCTTCGACCGGCCCTCGCAGGGCACGATCAGATAGCGGCTCTCGGCGACGGCGGCGTGGGGGGCGAAGTGGGCCATGGGTTGGTCTCCTGAAATCGGCGACTTGTCGATGAGACCCTTATGGTGCAGCGTTGCGACAGAAACGGTCGTACCAGTCCGGGGCACCCATGCGGCACGAGAAGGCGAGTCTGGTCATCGAGCTGGCGCGGCGCATGGCGGCCTCGGCCGAGGGCCTGACGCTGGACGAGATGGCACAGGAGATGGGCGTCCACCGCCGCACGGTCGAGCGCATGCGCGACGCCGTCCTGTCCCTCTATCCGCTGGCCGAGGAGGTGTCGGACCCGCCGACCAAGCGCTGGCGCATCCGCGGCGGCCTGTCCGGCTTCGAACAGGCACCCGCCACCGCCGAGCTGGTCGAGCTGTCCCGCGCCGCACAAGGCCTGCGCGCCACCGGCGAACCCGCCCGCGCCGCCGTTCTCGAAAGCCTCGAGCGCAAGATCAAGTCGGCCATGCGCGCCTCGGTCCTGACCCGCATCGCCCCGGATCAGGAGGCGCTGATGCGCGCCGAGACCCTGGCAGTTCAGGCCGGCCCGCGCCCGTCGTCGGACGAGGCCGTGCTGGCCGAGATCCGTCAGGCCGTCCTGGCCCAGCGCCCGCTGGGCTTCACTTACAGCCGCCCGGGGGCCGAGGCGCGCCGCCGCACCGTCGCCGCCTGCGGCCTGATGTTCGGCCGCGCCAACTATCTGGTCGCCGCCGACCTGACGACCGGCAAGATCCAGACCTTCCGCCTCGACCGCATGGCCGCCGTGCGGGCGGAGGAGGGGACCGCCGCCCCGCCGCCCGACTTCGACCTCGGCGCCTTCGCGGCGCGCAGCTTCGGGATCTATCAGGACGCGGTCGAGGACGTGGTCCTCAAGGTCGCCCCCGGCGAAAAGGCCGAGGAGGCCCGCGCCTGGCGCTGGCATCCCACCCAGACCCTGGAGGACGCCCCCGACGGCGGCGTCATCGTCCGCTTCACCGCCTCGGGCATGCGCGAACTGGCCTGGCACCTGTTCACCTGGTCCGGCTCGGTGACGATCCTCGCCCCAGAGCGGTTGAAACAGATGATGGCGGACGAGCTGACGGCCGCGCGGGCGGCGCTTGAGTGAAGCGCTCGTCGTTCCGGGTTGAACCCTCCGACCGCACGTGCAGGATCGGCCCATGTCCGTCGCTCTCGCCCTCTCCGCCGCCCTCGTCACGACCGCTCCCGATCCGGTCTCGGCCGCGGACCTGCCCGCCGTCCTCGGCAAGGGCTGGTGGTGCACTTGGGACGCGGCGGAGAACGGCTGCTCGGCCATCCAGCGCTACGACTTCGCGCGCGGAGAGATTTACGGCTGCACGGGCACCGACGTGGCGTGGCTGGACATCGCCGTGCAGTGGGCCGACGACGGCCTGGCCACCGCCGCTCAGGCGCGGCCGCTCATGGACGGGCTGAAGGCTCGTGCCGAGGCGCACGGTGCCCGCCTGATCAAGTTCTGCTGGACCTCGTCGTTCAAGGTCGATCAGCGCGGCCTCTGCCAGCCCAGCTGGTCGATCACGGGCAACCCGAGCATGAGGTTGTCGCGGAACGGGGCCTGGGAAAGTGAGGGTGACGTCGACGTGTCGACGTCGGAAGCCGCGACCTATTTTGCCTTCTGGCCAGCCGCGTTCAACGAAATGGTCGCGGACATCCCGGAAGCGGCGATGACAGATCCCGAGGTCAAGAGCTTCGTGGCCATCCAGACCGCCGGGATCGGCTGCCAGTCCTACGCCAGGTCCGACGGCGGCGCTCTCAGCCGCACGACCGACCTTGCCGGTGAACGGCTCGTTGAAGAGATGCGCCCGATTGCCCGTCCGGAAGACGGCGTGCTGGTGCAGCGCCTCGACTGACGTCGTCCAACCCCGAATTGCGGTGGCTTCGACCCCTTCGTCGACATATCGACTCCAGTCCCTGTCGACCTTTGCGGGCCATCTGACCCTTTTTTCCGAACATGGCTCCGGACCGGGTCAGGCTTCGTCTCCAACTTTCGTGGAGACCTGCCGTGACCCCCTCCGTCCTTCCCCGCATCCGTTCCGAGGCCGTCTGGAACCGGGCGCGCGACGCCTGTCTCGCCGGCGAGACCGCCGCCGGGGTCTGCGTGCGCTTCGGCCTCGGCCTGTCGACCTTCCGTGCCCGCGCCCGCCGCTGCGGCTGGCGGCGCGCGGACCAGCTCGATCCGGACTCAGCGGACTCAGCGGACTCAAATTTTCGCCGGGAGTCTCCTGAGTCTCGGGAGTCCACTCCGTCTCCCGATGGGGCCGCCCCGCCCCAGCCATCGCTCAGGGACTGGCAGGCCGGGATCGCGGCGACGGCGGATCAGGAGCGCGCCCGCCTGCGCGCCATGTGCGGCCAGTGGGACTGACCCCTCAGGTCCGGAACGGATACGGGCTCACCGACTTGGCCCAGTCGTCGACCGCCAGCGGGCGGTCCAGCGGCGGGGCGGCCCGTTCGGCACAGGGGTGGCGCGGGCACAAGCGGCAGGCCGGGCCGATCGGCGTCACCTGCGGCGCTCCCAGATCCAGCCCGCGCGCGGCCGCCAGCCGCGGCGCGTGCCGCAGCTCGCAGCCCAAGCCGATCGCCAGGTCCTGCCCCTCGCCGAACCCGTCATGACCCTGCCGGTCGACGGTCCGCGCCATGGTGAACCAGCGGCCGCCGTCCGGCGTCTCGACGATCTGGGTCACCATCCGGCCCGGCGTGCGGAAGGCCGAGAACAAGCGCCAGCGCGGGCACGATCCGCCGAACCGGGCGAAGGGAAAGGCGTCGGCCGCGTACCGCTTGGACACATTGCCCGCTTGATCGACCCGCATCAGGAAGAAGGGCACGCCCCGCGCTCCCGGCCGCGACAGGGTTGTCAGCCGGTGCGCCGCCTGCTCGAACGACACGCCGAACCGCGCCTGCAGCCGGGCGATGTCGTACCCCGTCGCCTCCGCCAGCGTCTGGAAGGGGGCGTAGGGCATCAGGACGGCGGCGGCCAAGGTGTTGGTCAGCGCCGTCTTCAACAGACGGGCGGCACCCTCGTCGGGCGGCCCCGCGGCCGTGACCATGGCTTCCAGCTCGGGGCCGTGTTCCGTCAGCGCCAGCTGATAGGCGACGGCGAAGGCGCGCGACGACGGCCCGAGGGTCTCGGCCAGCAGCAGGCGGTTGCGATGGGGATCGAAGCGGCGCGTCCACTCCACCATGACCTCGGCCGGCACGGTGCGGACGGTCAGATCGTGCTGCGCCTTCAGCCGCGCCCGCGCCCGCGCCTCGAACGGCTCGCCCGGTGCCTCGGCGTCCAGCGCCGCGGCCAGCGCCTCGCCCAGCGCGTCCAGCTCGGGGAAGAAGTTGCGCCGCCCCTGCACGTGTTCGCGCACCCAGTCGGCCGGACCCTCGACGGCGTCCTGTCCCAGCGTGGCCTGCGCCGTCCGCCGCGCGTCGTGGGCCCGGAACAGCCGCAGCAGGGCCTCGGCCAGCGCCGGCTGGTCGTCGATCAGCTGCACGATCTCGTGGCGCGGCACGTCCAGTCCGGCCAGCACGGGGTCGGACAGGGCTTCGCGCAGCTGGGCCTCGTCCGCCGCCCCGTCGCGCCCCAGCGCCCTCATGTCGACGTCATACGTCTCGGCCAGCCGCAGCAGCAGCTGGGCCGACATGGCCCGCTGGTTGCGCTCCACATGGTTCAGATAGCTGGGCGACACGCCCAGATCGGCGGCCATCGCCGTCTGGGTCAGCCCCAGATCCCGCCGCAGCCGCTTCAGCCGGCCACCCAGGAACAGCTTCTTGTCCGCCGCGTCCATGGAGATACGCTGTCATGAAATGACTTAAGAAGCCATGACGCATTGTGACAAAACGACTTCAAAGCGTCGGCCAAACATGTGTCATTCGTGACCGCCGCGTGTTCCTCTTCCGACAGGCCGCATGCCGCGGCGACCGCGAGATGACCATGACCGACTTCACCGACCTCGTCCCCGCGCCCAAGGGCCGCTTCGACGGCATCGAACGCCCCTATACCGCCGAGGACGTCCAGCGCCTGCGCGGCTCCGTCCCGATCACCCACACCCTCGCCGAGCGCGGCGCCAACCGGCTATGGGAGCTGCTCCACACCGAGGACTATGTGAACGCCCTCGGCGCCGTCACCGGCAACCAGGCCATGCAGATGGTCCGCGCGGGCCTCAAGGCCATCTACCTGTCCGGCTGGCAGGTCGCCGCCGACGCCAACACCGCCGGGGCCATGTACCCGGACCAGTCGCTGTACCCGGCCAACGCCGCGCCCGAGCTGTGCCGCCGCATCAACCGCACCCTCCAGCGCGCCGACCAGATCGAGCACGCCGAGGGCGGCGCGAAGCGGGACTGGTTCGTCCCCATCGTCGCTGACGCCGAGGCCGGCTTCGGCGGCTCGCTGAACAGCTTCGAGATCATGAAGGCCTTTATCGAGGCCGGTGCCGCCGGCGTCCACTTCGAGGACCAGCTTGCGTCCGAGAAGAAGTGCGGCCACCTCGGCGGCAAGGTGCTGATCCCCACGGCCCAGCACGAGCGCAACCTGGTCGCGGCCCGCCTGGCCGCCGACGTGATGGGCACCGCCACCCTGACCGTCGCCCGCACCGACGCCGAGTCGGCCCAGCTGATCACCTCCGACGTCGACGAGCGCGACCACCCCTTCATCGACCGCGACGACCGCACGGTCGAGGGCTTCTACCGCCTCAAGCCCGGGACCGGCCTCGACCACTGCATCGCCCGCGGCCTGGCCTATGCGAAGGTCGCCGACGTTCTGTGGTGGGAGACCTCCCACCCCGATCTGGACGACGCCCGCCGCTTCGCCGAGGCGATCCAGAAGCAGCATCCCGGCAAGCTGATGGCCTACAATTGCTCGCCCTCTTTCAACTGGCAGGCCAAGCTGGACAAGGACACCATCGCCCGCTTCCAGCGCGAGCTGGGGGCCATGGGCTACAAGTTCCAGTTCGTCACCCTGGCCGGATTCCACAGCCTGAACAACGGCATGTTCGAGCTGGCCTCCGGCTACCGCGACCGCGGCATGGCGGCCTACTCCGAGCTGCAGCAGCGCGAGTTCGCCAACGAGGCCGCCGGCTACACCGCCACCCGCCACCAGCGCGAGGTCGGCACCGGCTACTTCGACCAGGTCGCCACCGTCATCTCGTCGGGCCGGTCGTCCACGACCGCGCTCAAGGACTCCACCGAAGCCGCCCAGTTCGCGGCCGCTCACTGACCCCGAGGATCATCATGGAACCGCTGACCAGCTCCACCGCCATCATCGACTTCTGCCTCGCGCCCCTGGCCCTGACCGACGACACCGAGGCCGAGCGCGAGGTGCGCCGCCGCCTCGAGCACGTGATCAAGACCTTCCGCGCCAGGGCGGCCCAGCCCGTCGCCGTGGACTTCTCCAACATGCCCAGCCAGGTCATCAACGAGGCCGCGCACGGCTACGAGTGAGGACTCCGGGTCAGGCGAAGGCGAACAGCAGCCGTCCCTGACCCATCCGCTCGCGCAGGTCCGGCAGGTCGGCGTGGGCCACCGAGAAGCAGCCGTAGCTGCGGCCCAGCTTGCCCTCGCGGGCCAGGAAGTCGGGATCGGCATAGTCCGCGCCGTGCACGATGATCGCGCGGTCGCGGGCCTTGTCGTTGGAGTACTCCAGTCCGTCCAGCAGGACGTTCGGCCCCTGCGCCGGCCCCCACGACGGCCCCGCCGTGACGTAGGACCCGACCGAAGAGCAATAGCTCTCGGGCACGTTGGAGAAGTTCCGGGCAAAGCCGACGTGGTCGGGATCCGACCCCCGGCCGTGGCTGGTGCGCAGCGTCTTGACTGTCCCGGCGTGCAGGTCGACCTCGTACAGCCGCTCCTCGCCGGAGTGGCGCTTGAAGTCGACGAGGTACATCCGGTCGCGGTTCGGGATGCGGGCGTGGTGGATGTCCAGCGCCGCCATGGCGCGGTCCATCAGCTCCTTGCGGACCAGACCGCGCGGATCCAGCGGCGGGCTGACGAAGGGATCGGCGGCGGCGACCTCGACGGCCGGGGCGGGGACGATCGGCGTCTCGATCACGGCCGCCAGCGGCGTGACCGGCTGCACCGACGAGGCCGCCGACGAACAGCCCGCCAGCAGCGCGGACCCGCCCAGAATCACTCCTCGCCTCGAAACCCGCATGCGACGCCCTCGTAGCGGTTACACCGACTGTGACCGACTGTTTCAAACGTGGCCGCCTGTTTCAACCTGTGCCTTGGCGAACGGCGGCGACCGTCTAGGGTGCAAGGGACATACCGGGAGGGGTTTATGAGATCGATCGTCGCGGCCGCGCTGGTCTGGCTGGCTCTTGCCGGCGCCGCCATCGCCCAGCAAACGCCCACGGGCGCGGCCTCCTCGCCCGAGGGGCGAACCGTGTTCGTCCACGCTGGCCGCCTTCTGGCCGACCCGTCGACCGGCGTTGTGCAACGCGATAAAACTTTGGTGATCACCGGGAACCGGATCGTCGAGATTCGCGACGGCTTCGTCGGGGAGGGCGAGGTGATCGATCTGCGCGACGCTTTCGTCCTGCCGGGTCTGATCGATTCCCACGTCCATCTGACCAGCGAGCAGAACCCGAACCAGCGTCTGCAGGCGGTCACGCTCGACTCCGCCGACCGGGCCATGGTCGGCGCGGGCAACGCCCGCAAGACGCTGATGGCCGGCTTCACCACCGTGGCCGACCTGGGCGCGCCCAATGACGCCATCTTTGCCCTGCGTGACGGCGTTGCGCGCGGCGACGTGATTGGACCCCGGATCCTGGCCTCGGGCAGCTCCGTCTCGGTCCATGGCGGCCACGGCGACGCCAACGGCTACCGTGAGGACGTCATGCACCTGCTATCGTCGGAGTCCGTCTGCTCCGGCCCGGACGACTGCATGCGCGCGGTCCGCACCCAGGTCCGCGCCGGCGCCGACGTCATCAAGATCACCTCCACGGGCGGCGTCCTTTCCAACACCGCGGCGGGCCTCGGCCAGCAGTTCACCGATGCCGAGCTGGCTGCCATCGTCGAGGTCGCCCACCGCATGGGCCGCAAGATCACCGCCCACGCCCACGGCGCCGACGGCATCAATGCCTTCCTGCGCGCCGGCGGCGACTCCATCGAGCACGGCACCTATCTGGACGACGAGTCGATCCGGCTGTTCCGTCAGAACGGGGCCTGGCTGGTCCCCACCCTGATGGCCGGTGACTACGTCGCGCGGGTCGCCTCCGGCCCCGACAACTTCTTCACCCCGGCCCAGACCGCCAAGGCGCTGGAGGCTGGTCCGCGCATGCTCGACATGGCGTCCCGCGCCCATGACGGCGGCGTGAAGATCGCCTTCGGCACCGACAGCGGCGTCTCGCCTCACGGCGACAACGCCCAGGAGTTCGCCCTGCTGGTGCGCGCCGGCCTGACGCCGCTGGAGGCGATCCAGACCGCGACGGTCAACGCCGCAGAGCACCTCGGCATCTCCGACCAGGCCGGCCGCCTCCTGCCCGGCATGCCCGCCGACCTGATCGCCGTCGGCGGCGACCCGCTTCAGGACGTGACCCAGCTGGAACGCGTCCGCTTCGTCATGAAGGGTGGCGTGGTGCATCGCGACGACGGCCGGTGATCGGCGGGTCGCCATCGCCGGTCATCTGCTCTAAGCACGCCGTTCGGCCAGAGAGACGCGACGCGTGAGCGAGATTTCCCGCACCGGTGGCAAGCCCGCCACGATCAACGACGTCGCCCGCCTCGCGCGGGTGTCGAAGAAGACCGTCTCGCGGGTCATCAACAACTCGCCGTCGGTGAAGGAGGAGACGCGCAAGCGCGTCGAGGCCGTCATCGCCGAGCATGGCTACAGCCCGGACCCCCAGGCGCGGGGTCTGGCCTTCCGCAGGTCGTTCCTCGTGGGGATGATCTACGACAACCCCAGCCCCAACTACGTCGTCAACATGCAGCAAGGGGTGCTGGACGGCGTGCGCGGCTCGGGTCTGGAGCTGGTGGTTCACCCCTGCGACCGCGCCTCGCCCCGCTTCCTCGACGACGTCCGCAACTTCGTCGTCCGCCAGAAGCTGTTCGGCGTCGTCATGCCGCCTTCGGTATCGGAGGACGAACGGGTGGTGGCGATCCTGAAGGCGGCCGACTGCCCCTATGTCCGCATCGCCTCGGTGTCGCTGGACGAGCCGGGTGCCATGGTGGTCACGAACGACAGCCGGGGCGCGGCGCGCGCGGCGCGACACCTGGCCGAACTGGGCCACCGGCGCATCGCCTTCATCTCGGGGCCCGACAGCTTCCGGTCGTCGCACGAGCGGGGCAGGGGGTTCCGGGAAGGTCTGGCCGAGCACGGCGTCGAACTGGCCTCCGACCTGATCCGCCAGGGTGCCTACACCTTCGAGTCCGGGGTCGAGGCGGCCCGCGACCTGCTGAGGCTGAAGGATCGGCCCACCGCCATCTTCGCCGGCAACGACGAGATGGCGATCGGCGTCATGAAGGCCGCCCGCGAACTGGGGCTGGACGTGCCGGGCGACCTGTCGATCGTCGGCTTCGACGACCTGCCGATGGCGTCGCGGGTGTGGCCGAACCTGACCACGGTGCGCCTGCCGATCCGCGACATGGGGCGGATGGCGGCCGAGAAGCTGACCGCCCGCCTGCGGGGACTGGACCCGGCGGCGCTCGACCAGCCGGCGGTGGACCCGCAGCTGGTCGAACGGGAATCCGCCGGTCCGCCCCGGGCCTGACCGCGGTCGTCAGTCCCCGCGTTCGCCCCGCTCTCCCCGTTCTCCGCGCTCACCGCGTTCGCCGCGTTCTCCCTGCTCGCCGCGTTCGCCGTGCCAGCCGCCGCCGCCGTAGCCGCGTTCGCCGTAGTGGGCGCAGCCGGTGGTCGCGGCACCCAGCGCCGCGACGGCGCCGAGTGTCGTCCAGACCTTCAGTTTCGAGGTGCTCATGGCCTCAGTCTCCGATCGGCCCCCGCCGTCGTGCGACCATGATGCCTCAAGGCATCCTCTGAAGCGAATTCGGGACTTGAGGCCGTCCGGCGCGGTGGCGGAGCCTCTAGCCGACGACGCCCTGCAGGTAGTCGCGGATGCCGTCATCCGTGGCGTTGGCGAAGAAGTGCTCGCTGAACTTCTCGCCGGCGACTGCGGCTTTCAGCAGGTCCTGATCGACGGTCTTCAGGACGGTCAGCATGTCGTGGCAGGTGACGGCCTTGAGGTCCTTCAGGATGCCGCGGTTCCTGCGCATGATCTCGGCGCGCTCCTTGGGATAGCCCAGGCCTCGCTCGCCCTCGAACAGCTTGCGATAGACATCCTGCAGGTTCAGTTCGGCCGCCCAGCCGAAGCCCTTGGCGTAAGGCATGGCGATGGCGTTGCCGTCGTTGATCTGGCCGAACAGGAAGGCGTCCGTCGGGTCGATGATCAATCCGCAGAACACGCCCGGCATGGCGTTGGCCGCCAGCATCGATCCCGTGCCGGTGCCGCAGCCAGTGACCACGAAATCCGCCGCCCCGGAGTTCAGCAGGATGCCTGCCAGCAGACCGTTCATGACGTAGGTCAGCGAGGCCTGATCTTCGGGCCCGTACATACCGTAGTGGAAGACCTGATGCCCCAGCGGTTCGACAACGGCCGTAAGGGCGTCGTGGACGATCTGGCTCTTGGCGGCCTGGCTGTTCTCGATGATCAGGGCGATCTTCATGGCATTTCCTTGCGTCGGGGCATGGCGAGAGCGCGTCGCCTCATCATTTGCCACGACATATGACACCGGTTACCTAGGTGCACAATCCGCGGCGACGGGGCAGACATGCGGGCGGACCGTCTCCGTCGCAAGGCCCGGGCGTCTTCCCATCTGCGAGACCGAAATGAGCGCCATGTTTGATCTCACCGGCCGGACCGCCCTGGTCACCGGTGCCAACACCGGACTGGGCCAAGCCATCGCCGTGGGGCTGGCCGAGGCGGGCGCGGACATCGTCGCGGTGGGCCGATCCGCGCCGACAGAGACGGCTTCCATGGTCGCCGAGGCCGGGCGCGCGTTGCACGCCATCCCCGCGGACCTCGGAACGACCGCGCCGATCGCCGACGTGGTGGCACAGGCCGTGGCGGCGGTCGGGCGGATCGATGTGCTGGTCAACAACGCCGGCATTATCCGACGTGCCGACAGCCTGGACTTTACCGAGGCCGACTGGGACGCGGTGATCGACACCAATCTGAAGTCGGCCTTCTTCCTCAGCCAGGCCGTCGCCCGGACATGGGTCGAGGCGGGGAGGGGCGGCAGGATCATCAACATCTGCTCGATGCTGAGCTTCCAGGGCGGCATCCGCGTGCCCAGCTACACGGCGTCGAAGAGCGGCCTCGCCGGGCTGACCCGGCTGCTGGCCTGCGAGTGGGCGTCGAAGGGGATCAACGTCAACGGCATCGCGCCCGGCTATTTCGCCACCAACAACACCGAGGCCCTGCGCGCCGACGAGACCCGCAACCGGGACATCCTCGCCCGCATCCCCGCAGGGCGATGGGGCGAGGCCGGGGACCTCAAAGGCGCGGCGGTGTTCCTCGCCTCGGATGCGTCCGCCTACGTCCACGGAACCATCCTGACGGTCGACGGCGGCTGGATGGCGCGCTGAGCCTCAGACCAGACTGTTCAGCCAGTCCTCAAGGTTGGTGAAGCCGTCTCCGTTGGGGTCCTGGGGCGCGTCGCGCGGATCGGCCGGATCCAGACCGTGCGCCAGCTCCCAGTCGTCGGGGAGGCCGTCCCCGTCGCCGTCGATCCACGGCGTGCCCGGCGCGAGTTCGGGCCAGCCGCCGACGTCGGCCTGACTGTCGATGATCCGGCCCGATCCGTCGCGAACGCCGGCGACGACGCGCGCATCCGCGGCGTCCCGCGGCATGGCTCCGGCCGTCGCGAGCACGCGGTCGGTCGTGACCGCCGGCGTCGCGTCTGCGGGATCCGCCCAGTCCGGCCGTGCGCGCAGCTTCTCGCCCGGCCCGCCGTCGAAACGCACGAGGCTCCAAGGGTCGTCGGGCACGACGCCGGCCATGGCGTTCTCCTCGAACCAGGCACGGGCCAAGGGATTGGCGTCCTCGAAGGCCCAGCGCCCTTCGCTGTCGGGACCCGGGACATAGGCGTTGCCGACGAAGGCGTAGGTCGAGATTGACTGCGTGTCCGCGTTATAGCCGGCGTGGCCCCCGCCCCAGTTGAAGAAGACGTTCTCACGGAACTCGAATTGCGGACCGAGCGGGTCGATGTCCGGCGGGTTGTAGTTGCCCGGCCGGGGCATGCGCGCGCGATGGCTGGCCCACAGGTTGCCGATGAAGCTGATCCGCGCGCCGTGGCCGCCGCGGGCAAGGGTGCCGTAGCCGTGCTCGCCCTTGGCGTGGCCCGAGGCGTTCAAGGATTCCGCGACGATCGAGTACTGCACGGTCACGTCATAGATGCCCCGCGCCGGCGGGTCGTAGCGGCTGCCGACGGACAGGGTCTCGTCGACGGACCAACTGGCCGAGACGTGGTCGAGGATGATCCGGCTGCCACGTTCGATCGAGACGGCATCTGCCTCGACGCCGCTCTCGTCGCCGAGGCGGGATCGAACGTGGCGGATGACCACGTCGTCGGCGCGAATGATGAGCGGCTGGTCGCGGAGGGCCACGCCGCCACCCGGCGCGGTCTGGCCGGCGACGGTCACGCGTCCCTGCCGGATCACCAGGGGTGAGGCGAGCCTGATCGTGCCGCCGATGTCGAAGATCACGGTGCGGGGGCCCTCCGCCTCCAGAGCCGCGCGCAGGGTTCCGGGGCCCGCATCGTCGAGGGACGTTACACGCAGGACCTTGCCCGCGCGGCCGCCGAGGGCGTGTCGCCCGGCGCCCTCGGCCCCCGGAAAGGCGAGCTGCTGCGCCTGCGCGGGCTTGTGTGCGCAAACGGCAACGGTTGCGGCACTCACGACCAGCACAAATCGCCGCGCTTGAGCGAACGGGGTTGCCGAAGTGCGAAACATGGGTTTAGGCTCCCGATTGATACCGGTGTCAGGGCGCATTCGACGCGGATTTGACACCGGTGTCAAACGGCGAGGCCGAAGAGCCGGACCGCAAAAACAGATAGACCGGGGACACCCCGGCGTCCTGTATGCCCATTGGGAGGAGGCATATGTCGCAGTTCATCCAGGCCCGGAATCCCCGCGCCTTCCGTCGCACCCTGATCGCCGGATCGTCCGGCCTGGCCATGGCCATGACGCTGGGCGTCATGGGCGCCGCCGCCCAGTCCCAGGATCCTGAAACCGAGGTCGACGAGATCGTCGTTACCGGCTACCGCGCCAGCCTGACGGCGGGTCTGGCCGCCAAGCGCCGGGAGGCGACGGTGGTCGACGTCATCGTCGCCGAGGACATCGCCGACTTCCCTGATCTGAACCTCGCCGAGGCGATCCAGCGCGTGCCGGGCGTGGCCATCGACCGCGACGCGGGCGAAGGTCGGTCGATCACGGTCCGTGGCCTCGGCTCGGACTTCACCCGGACCCGCATCAACGGCATGGAGGCCCAGGCCACCACCGGTGGCACGGACTCCTCCGGCGGTGCCAACCGCGGGCGCGGCTTCGACTTCAACGTCTTCGCCTCGGAGCTCTTCAACTCGATCACGGTGCGAAAAACGGCAGCGGCCGAGACTGAGGAGGGGTCGCTGGGCGCGACGGTGGACCTTCAGGCCACGCGTCCGTTCGACTTCCCCGGCCGCACCTTGGCCTTCTCCGCCCAGGCGGGCTACAACGACCTGTCCGAGCAATGGAACCCGCGGGTCGCCCTGCTGGTGAGCGATACCTTCGGCGATCAGGACCAGTTCGGTGCCCTGATCTCCGTCGCCTACAGCGAGCGCAGCCTGCTGGAAGAGGGATTCAGCACCGTACGCTGGGCCCCCGCCGTCGGCACGGGGAGCTCGGGGGGCTTCTGCAGCCCCGTGGGCGTCGCGCCGCAGAATCCCGGGAATAGCGGTACCAACGGCTCCAACGCCGCCAACTGCTCCACCGGCAATCCGCGTCCGGCGAACACGCCCGGCAACGTCGCCGCCTACCAGACGGCCAACCAGGCCAACGTGTTCATCCCCCGTCTCCCGCGCTACGGCCGGTTGACGCATGAGCAGGAACGTCTGGGCGTGACGGGTGCCTTCCAGTGGCGTCCGGCGGACACCACCCTGTTCTCGGTCGACGTACTCTATTCCAAGCTCGACGCGACACGTCAGGAGGACTTCCTCCAGGCCATGTCCTTCAGCCGCAACGCCGCGGCCGGTGGCCAGACCCAGGTGATCGTCCGCGACGCCGTGGTCGAGAATAACATGCTGGTCTACGGCCTGTTCGACAACGTCGACATGCGGTCGGAGAGCCGCTTCGACGTGCTGTCGACCGAGTTCACCCAGATCAGCTTCACCGCCGAGCACGAGTTCACCGACCGCCTGCGCGGCCGCTACTACATCGGCCGGGCCGTCTCGACGTTCGACAACCCGATCCAGACGACGGTGACCCTGGACGCCCAGGACACCGATGGCTATTCCTGGGACTTCCGGGGCAACATGAATTCGCCGGTGATCACCTACGGGATCGACGTGACCGACCCGGCGGCGTGGAGCTGGCGCCAGATCGGCACCAGCGTGCCCCGGTCCGAGATCCGGATCCGGCCGAACGGTGCCGAGAACATCTTCGGGTCGTGGCAGGCCGACATCGCCTATGATGCCACCGACTGGATGACGTTCAAGGCCGGGGTCAACTTCAAGACCTATGAGTCCACCACCTACGAGTTCCGGCGGACCGACGAGACGGTTGTTCCCGCCCTGCCGGGCGGGACCACGGTCGCGGACATCTCCAATCAGCTGACCGGCTTCGGCCGCGATCTGATCCCCGGCGGCACGATCAACTGGCTGCGACCGGACCTGAACTCGATTGCGGCGCTGTTCGACATCTACTGCAACTGCGACACCGGGCTGCCGGGCGGGGACTTCCGTCTGACCGGCATCACCAATGGTAACGCGCGTGGCGGCAATCGGTCGATCAACGAGGAGGATCTGGCCTTCTACGTCCAGGCTGACTGGAACGCCGAGCTGTTCGGCATGCCGTTCCGCGGCAACGTGGGCGTCCGCCAGGCCAACACGCGCATCGAGGCCGAGGGCTACAGCTCCACCGGCGGCGGCACGCGCGTCATTGGAGAGCACGAGTACTCCGACACCCTGCCGTCCCTGAACCTGACGTTCGAGCCGAGGGACGATCTGCTGGTCCGCTTCGGTGCTGCCAAGGTCATGGCGCGCCCGCAGATCAACAACTCGCTGTCGGGCGCGAACTATCTCGTGCCGGTGACCTCGCTGAACGCAAGCGGGCCGAACTTCACGGCCACGATCGGCAACGTCAAGCTGGAGCCGTTCCGGGCGGACACCTACGACCTGTCGATCGAATGGTACTTCGCGCCGGAAAGCCTGCTGTCCTTCGCCTACTTCTACAAGGACATCGACACCTACATCCAGATCCTGCGGCAGGATCTCCCCTACACGGACCTGACGGCGCTGAACCCGTCGGCCTTCGCGCCGGCCTTCTGCACCGGCGTCTGCAGCCCCACGACGATCTTCCAGCTGACCAGCGCGGTGAACACCGACGGCGGACCGCTGAAGGGGTTCGAGATCAGCTACCAGCAGCCGTTCCGCTTCCTGCCGGGTCCGCTGGGCAACACGGGTGTGCAGCTGAACTACACCCGCGTGGAGAGCGAGATCGACTACTGCAGCGACGCCCTGTGCACGACGTTCGTGACCGCCGATCTGGCCGCGCTGTCGCCGCAGTCGTGGAACGCCACGCTCTACTACGAGGACGACCGCTTCTCGGCCCGGGTCTCGGGTTCTGCGCGGGACCAGTACCTGCAGAACATCCCGGGCCGGAACGGCAATGCGCAGGAGGGCAAGTTCGAGACGTTCAACCTGGACGCCTCGGCCTCGTTCAAGCTGACGGACAGTCTCGACCTGACGTTTGAGGCCATCAACCTGACGGACGAGTTCAATCACCAGTGGGTGGGCGACGAGGACCGGCAGAGCACGTCCGTCTATCACCACACCGGACGCCAGTACTACATCGGGGCCCGCGCGCGGTTCTGATCCCCTTCCTCTCCTGAGGAGCGCCTTCGGCCGGTCCGGCCCCAATCCGGACCGGCCGTCTCTTTGTCCGGCGCGCGCCTTGGGGCAGGGTAGGCTGGAGGAGTGTCGATGACCGCTGCGCCGCTGAGCATCAAACCGGCCGAGGCCTGCCGCTGGGACCTGGCGGCGCTGGGCGAAGTCATGCTGCGGCTGGACCCCGGGGAGGGGCGGGTGCGCACGGCGCGCCGGTTCGACGTCTGGGAGGGCGGCGGCGAGTACAACGTGGCGCGCGCGCTGGCCAAGGGCTTCGGTCGCCGCACGACGGCGGTCACGGCCCTGCCGCGCAACGACCTGGGCCTGCTGGTCGACGATCTGATGGCGCAGGGCGGGGTGGACCGGAGCCACGTCGTCTGGCGGGAGTTCGACGGCATCGGCCGCAACGCGCGGGTGGGTCTGAACTTCACCGAGCGCGGCTTCGGCGTGCGGCCGGCGAAGGGCGTGTCGGACAGGGCCGGCTCCGCGGCGTCGCAGCTGGCACCCGCGGAGGTCGACGGGGACCGGCTGTTCGAGACGGAAGGCGTCCGCTGGTTCCACACCGGCGGCATCTTCGCGGCCCTGTCCGAGACCTCGGCGCGGACCGCGCTGGCGGCGGTGGAGGCGGCGAAGGCGTCGGGCGCGGTGGTGTCCTACGACCTGAACTACCGCGCCAGCCTGTGGGCGGCGCACGCCGATCCCGAGGCGGCGCGGCGCGTCAGCCGCGAGATCGCGCGCCATGTGGACGTGATGGTCGGCGACGCCTGGGGCTTCCGCGAATGCCTGGGTCTGGACGTGGACGCCAGGGCGGATCTGGAGACGGCCGCGCGGGCCTATGCGGCGCAGTTCCCGGACGTCCGGATCGTCGCGGCGACGCGGCGCACGGCGGATACGGCGGGGCGCAACGACTGGTCGGCGCAGGCGTGGTCGGACGGCCGGACGGAGACCTCAGTGGAGAGGCCGGGGCTGGACGTGCTGGACCGCGTCGGCGGCGGAGACGGCTTCGTGGCGGGGCTGGCGCACGCGCTGATGGAGGGCCAGGACCTGCAGACCGCGGTTGAATGGGGCGCGGCCCACGGGGCTCTTGCCATGACCACACCGGGCGACACGTCGATGGTCGACGCGTCGGAGGTGGCCGCTCTGGTCGCCGGCGCGGACGCCCGCTCGGTCCGCTGAGACTTGGCGCGCGGCGCGGCCGGGCGCAGGATGGCGGCATGCAGATCCGCCCTCTCGCCGACGGCCTTTCGGTCGCGCCCCAGATCACCCTCGAGGACGTGGCCGCGGCCGCCGCGCAGGGATTCCGCAGCCTGATCTCGAACCGGCCCGACGGCGAGGAGCCCGGCCAGCCGGACGCGGCCGAGATCGAGGCAGCCGCACGCGAGGCGGGACTGGAGTTCCGCTGGGTGCCCGTGACCATGCCGACGCTCTCGCAGGAGGACGCGCGGGCCTTCGCCTCGGCGCTGGACGAGATGCCGGGACCGACGCTGGCCTTTTGCCGGACGGGCACCCGCTCGACCGCGTTATGGGCCCTGTCGCAGGTCGGGACGCGGGGCACCGACGAGATCGTGTCGACTGCGGCTTCGGCGGGCTACGACATCGAGGGGCTCAGGCCGAGGCTGGACCTCGGCGGCTGAAGCCACATCCGATCCGGACTCAGCAGACTCTCGAGACTCCCGAACAAAAATTGGGTGCCTTGAGTCTCTGGAGTCCACATCGGCCCCGGCTGCTCATTCCAGAGGAGTCGAGTGCGGAGCCTGGATACGGTCTGAACCCGTGGCGGCCTGCGCCCGCAAGTTCGCGAACTGCCCTTGATTCAGCAGGCGGTTTGCCAAGCAGCTGACGTAATCCGTAGGGTCGGAACCGCGCTTTTGCCGCAGGCCCGGGCCCCCGCCTGACGTTCGGTCAGACCAGCTCGATTGCCATGGCCACGGCCTCGCCGCCGCCGATGCACAGCGACGCCACGCCCTTCTTGCCGCCACGCGCCTGGAGCGCGGCCAGCAGGGTCGACAGGATGCGCGCGCCCGAGGCGCCGATCGGGTGGCCCAAGGCGGTCGCGCCGCCGTTGACGTTCAGCTTGTCGCGGTCGATGCCCAGTTCCTTCTGCGCGATCATGGCGACGACGGCGAAGGCCTCGTTGATCTCCCACAGATCGACGTCGACTACGGTCCAGCCTGCCTTGTCCAGCGCCTTCTTCATCGCCGGCACGGGAGCGGTGGTGAACAGGCCGGGCTCGTGCGCGTGGCTGGCGTGGCTGATCACACGGGCGACGACCGGCAGGCCCAGCGCCTTGGCCACGCTCTCGCGCGTCATGACCAGGGCGGCCGCGCCGTCCGAGATGGAGCTGGCGTTGGCGGCGGTGATCGTCCCGTCCTTTGCAAAGGCGGGCTTCAGCGTCGGGATCTTGTCCGGGCGGGCCTTGCCCGGCTGTTCGTCCGTGTCGACCGTGTCGACGCCGGCGCGGGTCTTGACCTCGACCGGCGTGATCTCGGCCTTGAAGGCGCCGCTCTTGATCGCGGCGGTGGCCCGACGCAGGCTCTCGAGGGCGTACTCGTCCTGCTGCTCGCGCGTGAACTGGTACTGGCCGGCGGAGTCCTCGGCGAAGGCACCCATCAGCTTGCCGGGCGTGTAGGCGTCTTCCAGTCCATCCATGTACATGGTGTCGACGATGACGTCGTGGCCGATGCGGGCACCGCCGCGGTGCTTGTTCATGACGTAGGGCGCGCCGGTCATTGATTCCATGCCGCCCGCCACGATGACGTCCGCGGTGCCGGCCTTCAGCGCGTCGTGGGCCATCATGGCGGCCTGGAGGCCCGAGCCGCACATCTTGTTCACGGTCGTGGCCTCCACGTGCTTGCCCAGACCCGCGCCGATCGCTGCCTGACGCGCCGGAGCCTGACCCAGGCCGGCGGGCAGGACGCAGCCCATGATGATCTGGTCGACCTTCCCGGCCGGCACGCCCGCGCGTTCGACCGCGGCCTTGACCGCCGCAGCACCCAGATCCGTGGCCTTTACGCCGGAGAGCGCGCCCTGGAAGCCGCCCATGGGCGTGCGGGCGAAGGAGCAGATGACGACGGGGTCGGACATGACGAAGCCTCTCGGAAACCGTGCCGCGTAGATCGCGGGTCACGGGGCATGTTGCAAGTGCTCAGTCAGAATGGGCCGCGTCCCAGGCGGCCGTGACGGTCAAACGCCAGAGGTGTCTCAGGGCGTCGCCATCGCGCTCCCGGGCCCCGTCGGAGCCGGCGCCGCGCCGCGCGATCAGCGCCGCTCCGGCCTCGCGGAGGAGGGGCAGGGCCGCGTCGGGCCGGCGCGCCGCGGCAAGCGCGGCTCCAAGGTCTGCAGTGGTGGCGAGACGCCCGAGGTGATCCCGTGGCAGGGCGCGCTCCGCGAGGGCGGAGGCCTCGGTCAATCGATCGATCGCCCGGTCGCCGTGTCCCAGCTCGCCCTCCGCCAGCCCAAGCAGGGACAGGATGCGCAGCGCATTGACGTGATCGGGGCCCAGGGTCAGTCGGGTCAGGGCCAGCGCCTCCTCCAGCAGGGGCAGGGCGGCCCGGGCATCGCCGGACGCCAGATGGACGTCGGCCAGAACCGTCAAGGCCGCGGCGACCTCGGGGTGCGCCGGCGGCAGGTGCCGGCGGCGCAGCGCGAGCGCGCGCTCGGCGGCGATGAGGGCGTCATCGGGTCGCCGCAGGACCAGAGCCAGATCCGCCCGGGCCATCAGGGCGGCGGCGAGATCCAGAGGCGCGTCGGCCCGTTCCAGCGCCTCGACCGCGCCGGCCTGCATCGCCCAGGCCGCGTCGAGACGTCCGTCCAGCGCCAGGGCTTCGGCCAACAGGATGAGGGTCTGCGCCGTCAGCGGGTCGTCGTCGCCGAGGGCCTGGGCCCGGACGGCATGCGCGCGACGGAGCACCTCGCGGGCCTCTGCCGGCCGATCAAGGTCAAGGAGGACGGCCCCGAGGTTGTTCAGCGTCAGGCCGAGGTCCGGGTGATCCGGCGACAGGCTCGCCTCGCGCACCGCCAGGACGCGACGTTGGATCTCCGCCGACTCCTCGAACCGGCCGAGAGCGCGGAGGATGGAGGCGAGGTTGTTCAGGGATGTCAGGGTCGGAGGGGCCTCGGCGCCTTCGGATGCGGCGCGCAGGTCGACCGCCCGCGTCATGATCCGCAGGGCCTCGGCGTGCCGTCCCTGTTTGTGCAGGTTCAGCCCGAGGTCGTTCAAAGCCCAGCCTTGCCGCGGGTGGCCGGGTTCCGTGGCGCGTTCGAGGGTGGCGAGGGCGTCGCGGTACAGGGTCTCGGCCTCGGCGAGACGTCCCTGGTCCTCGACCGCATTGGCCTGAAGCAGCCGCAGGCTGCCGGCATCGGCAGACGTGTCACCCCACAGGGCGACGGCATCGGCGGCGGCGCGGGCGAAGAGGGGTTCTGCATCCGCGGGCCGGCCTTCGGCCATCAGGCGCTGGCCTTCGCGCACGTCCGACTGGATGCGCGCGGGGTCCTGGGCCGCGACGGGGGCGGCCCAGAGGAGGAAAAGCGCGAGGATGAGGCCGAGGCGCATCGGCAAGCGCTAGACCCAAGCGGCGCGAGGCGCCACCGCTCGATTTCTGACGGTCAGGCCGCCTTGTCTTCCGGCATGACGTCCCCGACGGTCGGGCAGTCGGCGGTCAGGGTCAGCTGGATGTCGCGAGGCTTAACGATCTCGCCGCAGCATCCGCAGGCGATGCGCGGCTGGAGGTCGGCGCCGCAGGTCTTGTGCAGCATGGACACCCCGGAATCGGCGTCGCCGTAGACATGCTTGGCACCCCAGCCGTGCAGGGTGACCAGCACGCCGTACAGGTCCTTGCCCTTGGGCGTGAGGACGTACTCGTTGCGCGGCGGGCGTTCGGAATAGAGGCGCGGCTCCAGCACGCCGTGCTGGACGAGGCTCTTCAACCGGGCAGCCAGGACGTTGCGGGCCACGCCCAGCCGCTCCTGCCACTGTTCGAACCGGGTCACGCCGTTGAAGGCGTCGCGGACGACCAGCAGGGTCCAGGGGTCGCCGATCACCTCGAGGGTGGCGGCGATCGAGCAGCTTTGGCGCGAGTAGTCGGCGGTGCGTCCCATGGACGGAAAGTGACCCTGCGTCAGCGGTTTGACAAGAGGGTTGCGTTTCGGAACGGACGGAGTCAGTCTTGTTTCGCTACGGACGCGTCGATCGCTGACGCGTCCCGATCCCCAAACTGGGCGGAAGCGGCGACGCTTCCGCCCGCATTCTGATTGCGGCAAACACGGCGCGATGGTGGACCTGACCGAAGCCCTGACCCTGTTGCCCGGTGCCACGGGCGTGCTGACCGCGCGCCTCGACGCCAGCTATTCCAACGGCCCGCAGGCCATGGATCCGCTGAAGGGCGCCCCGTTCGGCGGGCTGATGGCCGCGCTGGCGGGGGAGGCGGCGCGGGCCGGGCTGGAGGTGGCGGCCCCGATCCGCAGCCTGACGATCCAGTATCTGGCTGCCGCCCGGTTCGAGGCGATCGGCTTCACGCCGACCCTGCTGCGCGGCGGGCGCAACCTGACCTATGCGGCGGTGTCGGCGGGACAGGGGGACCGCGCCGCGATCCAGGCCCTGGTCACCTTCGGACGGGATGCGGCGGGGCCGGAGCTGCATCCCCTGCCGCCCGTCCCGGGCGCGCCGGGCGACTTCGACACCCAGCCGCTGGACGCCGGCTTCGGTCCCTGGTTCACGCGCCATATCGAGCACCGGTTCCCGCACGGGCCGCGCCTGTTCGGGATGAACGCGGGCGGGACGGTGGAGCTGGGCTGCTGGATGCGGTGCGTCGACGGCCTGCCGCTGGACGAGGCGCGGCTGCTGTTCCTGCTGGACGGCCTGTATCCGACCTATTTCACCGCGTTCGAGGGGCCGCCGGCCATCTCGGCCAGCGTCGACCTGCGCGCCGATCTGCTGGCCCCGGTGACGGCGGAGACGTCGCCGGAGGGCTGGGCCTATTTCCACTTCGTCAGCCGCGACGTGGGCGGCGGCTGGGCGGTCGAGGACGGCACGGCCCAGGCCCCCGACGGCACGGCCCTGGCCCTCGTCCGCCAGCGCCGCCGCATCATGCCGATGCGAGGCTGAGGCTCAGTCCAGCGGCAGGGGGTGGTCCGGGTCGGTCCTGAGAAGCTCGGCGACCGAGCGGAACACGCCTGCATTGTCTTCCATCTGTGCGGTCAGCGCCGGGTTCTGGGCCCCGACGTTCCGGAAGAAGGTGGCGGCGTCGTCCAGCATCTTCGCGGCGAGATCCGACGTCACCGCGCCGGAGTCCGAGCCGTCTTCCGCCTGCAGCCGGTGCCCGGGACCGACCTCGATCAGGTCGGCCACCTGCCGGTAGACCTCCGCATTGTCGGCCATTTCCGGGCCGAGGTCCGGGTTCTGCTCGCCCACGTTCAGGAAGAAGGCGGCAGCGTCGCGCAACAGTTTGCCCGACAGCTGGGAGATGGTGGCGACGGTCAAAGGCCGCCTCCGCGAAGCTGGATGAGGGGGATAACGATCTCCTCTTCGTCGTCGAGGTGGCGCAGGACCATCGGGCCCATGCCGTCGATGACGTCAGACAGTCGCGCGGCGTGGTCTGCGGCGTCGGGCGCGTCGGTCTGGATCGCCGCGTGGAAGCCGGAAGCGGCGGCGAACAGGGCCTCCAGCTGCGCGTGGACGACGTCATGGTCGCGGTCCAGAAGGTCGATGCCGTGGGCGATCCGGGGGTCCAGATCGCGGAAGGCGGGGAAGTACTGACCGCTCTCGATGCGGTGGTGCATGTCGAGGTGCTGGAGGAATTGCTGCGTGGCCGGGATCAGCCGGGCGTGCAGGGTCCGCAGGTCGCCGCGCCCTTCGCGCCAGGGCGTGACAAGGGCGCCCAGATGGGCGTGGTGACGGCGGAAGCTCTCGTGCACGTTCAGCCAGAAGCGCGCCATCTCGACGACGGTCGGCTCGGTCCAGCGCGTGCGCGGGAAGTCGGTCAGGCCGACGCGCAGGTCCTCGGGCAGGCCTGCGCGCGTGGTCAGATGGTGCGGATCAGGCGACAGCCGTGGTCTCGCGGATGAAGCCGCCGCCGATCAGGCGGTCGGAATCGGCGGGATCATACAGGGCGCAGGCCTGTCCGGGGGCGACGCCTTCCTCGCCCGTCTCGAAGGCGACGCCGATCTCGCCGTCGGTGAGCGTCAGACGGGCGGACGAAGGCGGACGGGTGGAGCGGACGCGGGCGAGGACGGACGCGCCCTCGCGGGCGGCGTCTTCCATGGTCGGGGCGTCGCCCAGCCAGTTGGTCTCTTCCAGCGTCAGGGCGGCGGTCAGCAGGGCCTCGCGCGGGCCGACGATGACGTGGCGCTTAGCGGGGTCGAGCTTCGTCACGAACAGGGGCTCGCCCACGGCGACGTTCAGGCCGCGGCGCTGGCCGATGGTGTAGTCGGTGATGCCGGCGTGCGCGCCCAGAACACGCCCGTCCATGTGCACGATCTCGCCCGCCTGCCGACCTTCGGGACGCAGCTTGTCGATCAGCGAGCGATAGTCGCCCGAGGGGACGAAGCAGATGTCCTGGCTGTCGGGCTTGGCGGCGATGCGCAGGCCCAGCGCGGCGGCCACGCCGCGGACCTGGGGTTTCTCCAGATCGGCCAGGGGGAAGCGCAGGTAGTCGAGCTGCTCCGGCGTGGTGGCGAACAGGAAGTAGGACTGGTCGCGCGAGTGGTCGATCGCCTTGCGCATCTGTGGCCGGCCATCGGCACCCACGGAACGGCGGACGTAGTGGCCGGTGGCCATGGCCTCGGCCCCCAGGTCGCGGGCGACGTCCAGCAGGTCGCGGAACTTGACCGTCTGGTTGCAGCGGATGCACGGGACGGGCGTCTGGCCGCGCAGGTAGGAGTCGGCGAACTGGTCGATCACCGCGTCCCGGAACTTCGATTCATAATCCAGCACATAGTGCGGGATGCCGAGCATCTCGGCGGCCAGGCGGGCGTCGTGGATGTCCTGGCCGGCGCAGCAGGCGCCCTTCTTCTTGAGCGCCGCGCCATGGTCGTAGAGCTGCAGCGTCACGCCGACGACGTCGTAGCCCGCCTTGTGCAGCAGGGCGGCGACGACGGTGGAGTCGACCCCGCCTGACATGGCCGCGACCACGCGCGATCCGACCGGCAGGCCGACGGCCGCGCGCGCGGAGGCGATCGCCGCATCCATGTCGCCGTCGGCGCTCATGGGGGCGATGGCCGGGATCGGGCAGAGGTCCTCGGTCAGGCTCATGTGCGCCATTTAGTGCCGAACCCGCGCGATTTCGAGGCCCCGACGCGCCGGAGGCCGCCTGCGTCTCCACAGGCGGCCTCCGGTTCGGCTCGCAGGAGGGGGGAGGGTTACGAGCGGTAGTGCTGAATGCGCGTCGTGCGCAGGCCTTGCATGCCCCATTTGTCGATGGACTGCTGCCAGGCGGAAAACTCTTCGGCCGTGAGGCCGTAGCGGCTCAGGGCGTCGTCGATCGACAGCAGCCCGCCGCGCACGGCAGCCACCACCTCGGCCTTGCGGCGGATGACCCATCGGTCCGTGTTCGGCGGCGGAAGGTCGCGCAGGGTCAGCGGCGTGCCCGTCGGGCCCACCACATACTGCTCGCCTTTGCCGTTGACTCTACGCTCTTGCAGCATGGGCTTATGCCTCTTCACCAACCATCACGGAGCGACCATGACCCAGGCGCCGCTAAGGGCCGTTTAAGCGGCGTGGTGAAGGAGGCCTTACCCGCCGGAGCGGACGGCCATCTTCGATTCAGAAAGCGAACCGTGATCATTCAGCCCCTCCCGCGCCGTCGTCAGCGCTTGATGCTGATCAGCTCGGCCAGCATTTCGTCGGCCGTGGTGATGATCTTGGACGAGGCCGAGTAGGCCCGCTGGGTGGTGATCAGGCCCGTGAACTCGGTCGACAGGTCGACCGTGGACGCCTCGAGCTGGGACGACCCGATGGTGCCCGCACCGCCGGATCCGGCCGTCTTCAGGTTGTAGGTGCCGGACCCCTGGCTGACCCGATAGGCGTTGCCGCTGGTCTGCAGCAGGGCATCGGGGCTGGGGAAGGTGGCGATGGCGATCTGGGCGATCTTGCGGGTCACGCCGTTGTCGAAGATGGCCGTGACGAAGCCCGTCTCGTCGATCTTGACCTCACTCAGGTTGCCAAAGGCGGTGCCGTTGGTCAGCACGGCCTGCACCACCGAGGCGCTGTCGTACTGCGTCAGGCCGCCGGCGGCCGCCGTCAGGTCGAAGCTCAACACCTGGTCGTCGATGCCCAGACCGGGGGCCCAGGCCACCTCGCCGGCACCGGGCGCGCCGGAGTCCGAGGCCGCGAAAGTCAGGGTCGCCACCGACGGATCCTCGAACAGCGCCTGGGCGCCGAGGGCGGCCATGGCGTCGACGTCGAGACGGCCGTCCTGGGTGAAGGCCACGAGGCCGGACTTGATCTGGCCGTTGGTCAGTCCCGCGCCCGAAACCACGTCGTCCGCGGGGACGGCGCGGATTTCCGAGTACCACTGGTTCGGCGTGGTGCTCTTCAGGAAGGAGATGGCCACGGTGCGCTGGCCGCCCTTGGAGTCGGAAACGGGAATGGTCAGTTCGAAGTCCGGCTTCACGCCGTCCCCCGTTTCCGGATCCCACATGGCCATCGAATTGGTCAGGGGATCGTAGGCGTCGGCGCCCGGCGGAACGGCGGCGGCGGCGGTCGCCTCGGCCGACACGGTCTGGCTGGACTTGATGTTGGCGTTCAACTGGATGCGGGTCGTAGCCTCGGCCGTGCCGCCGACCGAGCCTACGTTGATCGTACGCAGGCGGTTCAGGTCCGACGGATCCGTCGTGATGTTGCCTTCGGCGTCCACCGGCCAGCCCTGCAGGTACAGACCCGAGGTGTTCTTCAGGTAGCCGAGATTGTCGACGCGAAAGGCACCGGCGCGGGTGAACAGACGGCTGTCGGTCACCTCGAGGTTCTCGGCCTTCTCGGTGACCACGAAGAAGCCCTGACCCGCGATGCCAAGATCCGTCGAGGACGTCGTGCGCTGGAGCTGGCCGTTCTGGCTGGTGTAATGGCGCGCCGTGGCGAGGACGCCGCCAGCGGAATAGCCGGCCCCCTGGGCCTGGCTGTTGATCACGGTCTGGAACTCACCGGCCGTACGCTTGTAGCCGATGGTGTTCACGTTCGCGATGTTCTGCGAGATGGCGGCGAGGGCCGCCGAGTTCGCGGTCAGGCCGGACACGCCGGCGAGAAGGGCGCTGTTGATGCTCATGACGCGGCTCCGTTACGAAAACAATTTCATGGGGTTGAGAGCGGAAAGGGCGGAAAGTGGTGATGTCTCGGGCTCTTCGACGGCCGCCCGGGCCTCTTCGACGGCGATCACGGACGAAAGCGGCAGGATGGAGTTTCCGATCGTCAGGAAGGGCTGGCCGTCGTACATTTCGACGCCGGTGACGCGGCCGCGGACCAGAACCTGTGACTGCACGACCTCGCCCGCGGCGTTCGTCGCGGCGACCTTCAGCGTGTAGACCTGTCCGTCCTGACCGCCGGTCCAGGTGAAGTCGTGCAGACCTTCGCCGTTCTCCGGTGCGGCGGCCTCGTGCACCACCCGTCCGGAGGCGTCGAGCACCTGCAGTTTCGCCGAGGCGGCGTCGCCGGCCAGCTCGTAGCTCCAGGTCGCTTCGCCGTCGGTCGCCTTGACGGCGGACCAGACGGCGGTGGCGTCGCGGCCGATGTAGGTGGTCGCGCCCGTCAGATCCGATCCGCCCTGACCCTGCAGGATCGCGGTGAGCAGGTCGTTGGTCAGCAGCTGCTGCTCGACGCCGGCCATCTGGGTGAGCTGGCCGGTGAACTCGTTGGAATCGACCGGCGAGAGCGGGTCCTGATTCCGCAGCTGGGCGGTGAGCAGCGCGAGGAAGGTCTCGAAATTCTGGCTCAAAAGGGCCGAGCTGGAGCCGATCCGCGAGGTGGCGTCGCTGGTTGTGGTGACGGCGTCGACCATGGTTCAGACCTTCACATCGACGCGATCGCGCGCCGTGCCGAGGGAGAGGGAGAGGTTGATCAGCGGCGCGGCCTCGGCCCGGTCGGCGAGGTCGCGGGCGGCGGCGAAGGCGCGGTTCTGGCGGCGCTCGAATCCGTCGTGACGTGACGACGATCCGTCGCGCTGGGAGAACTCGAGGGCGTCGCGCGCCAGCTGGAAGCCGGCCTGCTCGAGCTGGCGGCGGAGTTCGTCAGCCCGACCCCGCATCTCGGCCGCGGCGGCGGGGCTGTCGAACGCCAGACGCGCGGTCAGGGACCCGTCCTCGCCCATCTCCAGGCTGACGTCGACGCGGCCGAGATCCTCGGGCGTCAACGCCATCTCGAACCGGGTGTACTTGCCCTCCAGCCGCCGCACGACCTGGGCCGTCAGATCGGCGAGAGTCTCGTGGGCGACGCGGGAGAGGCCGTAGGCAGGTGCCTCGGCGGCGGGCGCGGTGGGAGCCTCGGGTGCCGGAGCCTGCGCGCGCTCGGAACCGGCCGCGGTCAAGGGATCGACGCGGGCCGCGTCGGCCGCCAGCGAGGCTTGGGGTGGGGTCCGGGCGGCCACCGCCGGAGTGGCTTCGGGCGCGGGTTCCGGGATCGCTGCGGACGCCGGGGGGGTCGGCTCCGCCTCGGTGACAGCGTCGGGAACCGCAGCGACGTCCGAAGGGAGACCGTCCCCCGACGTGCCGCCGGAAGCGCGAGCCGCCTCAGCATGGGGGGCAGGCGGGCCCGCCGACAGTGCGGGCGCGACCTGCGCCGGTGGCAGAACCTCGGGGCCTACGGACTTGGGCGGCGCTTCCGGCGTCGGACCGACGTCGCCGGGCAGGATCTCCGGGCGCGGCTCGGGATCGGGGCCAACCTCGGCCGGCAGGATTTCAGGATGCGGGGTCGGCTCCGGGCCCACATCGACCGGCAGGATCTCCGGTCGGGGATCGCCGTCCGACGGGGTGAGCTTGCCGTTGGGCGAGGGCTTGACGCCGGGATCCGTCTCCGGCTCAGGCGGCAGGACCTCGGGCTCGAGGGCCTTGTCGTCGCTCGCGAACAGATCAGCTTCCCCCGGGAGAACCTCCGGCCGCGGCGGCCCCCCATGTTTCGCCGGAAGCACCGGCTGATCGACACCCGGGAGAACCTGGGGACCCGTCCCGCCCGAAGCGGCCTCCCGCGTCACCTGATCGACAAGACGGCCGAACGCGCCGTCCGCCGGGGCGGCGGACGCGTCGCCGGCCTGGGGCGCGGCGGGAACGGCGAGGACGAACAGGCTCTGGGCGAGCATCGGTTACCGGGCGAGAATGTGGATGAGGCGGCGCGTGCTGCGCCCAAATAGGTCGGCAGCCCCGGCGCAAGCTCCGGGCCATTGGCTGGAACGGGACCGAACCAACGGAAAATAAAAAAGAAACGTCGGACTGATCCCGCGGAGCAGGCGTGCCTGGCTGAGGCGTTTCTTGCCGTGTCAGGACCGGTTTTTGCCCGGCGCCCGCCACGTCCGACGGTTGGTCCGGTCCTTGCGCGCCTGTCCGGCCATGACCGAGCGCATCGACCGACAGCTCAAGAAAATCAGTGGCTTGACTGAAATCCGTACGCGGCAAATTCCGCGCGGCCGGGTGCAGGCTTTGCCGACCCAGGAGGCGCGTCCGTGTCCCTGAACTCGATCATGAACGCCGGCCAGTCCGGACTGACGGCCGCGCAGATGCAGTTGCGCGTCGTCTCGGACAACGTCGCCAACGTCAACACGCCGGGATACGTCCGCAAGGTCGCCGAGCAGACCTCCCTGATGAGCGAGGGCGTCGGCGTCGGCGTGGAGGTGACGCGAGTCCGTCTGGCGACCGACCGCTTCCTGCAGGCCGCCACCATGTCGGCTTCGGCCGAGGCCCAGCGGCATGGCGTGCGTCACGCGCTGTTCGACCGCATCCAGGGAATGTTCGGCGATCCGGGCGGCACGTCGGGCTTCTTCGCCCAGGTCGACGAAATGTTCGCCGCCTTCGCCGCGACCGCAGAGGATCCGGCCTCGTCGCCGGCCAGGCAGGCGGCGATCTTCGGGATCCAGAGCCTGTTCGATGAGGGGACACGCATCTCGCGTCAGATCCAGACCGTGCGTGAGGACGCGGACGGCCGGATCAAGACCGCGGTGGACCGCGCCAACGGCCTGCTGCAGCAGATCGAGGCCCTCAACGTCCAGATCGCCAAGGCCACCGTAGTCAACGACGACGCCTCGGGCGCCGAGGCGGCACAGGCCCGGCTGATCGACGAACTGTCGGGCATCATCGACGTGCGGGTGTCGCAGCGGAACGTGGGCGGCGTGTCGATCCGCACCAACGGCGGGGCCCTGCTGGCCGGCGACGGCTTCGCCACGCTGGACTATGCGCGCGCCGGCGTGGTGAACGCCGAGAGCAGCTTCAACGAGATCTGGGTCACCGAGCCGAGAGGTCAGAAGCGCCCGCTTCTGGACGGCATCACCTCTGGCGAGATCAAGGGTCTGGTCGAACTGCGCGATCAGGACGCGCCGCAGGCCGCCGAGCGTCTGGCCGAACTGCTGACCCGCGCCGCCGACGAGCTGAACCGCGCCCACAACGCCAACACCGCTGTGCCGGCACCGCAGACCCTGAGCGGGCGCAACGTCGGCCAGTCGCTGGACACCGCTCTGGCGGGCTTCAGCGGGCGGACGGCGGTGCTGATCACCGACTCTGCGGGTATCGTCCAGACCCGGGTCGACCTGACCTTCGACGGGGCGGGCAATGTGAACGTCGGCGGCGACGTGGTGCCGGTGTCCGGCTTCCTCGCGGAGCTGAACGCCAAGCTGGGCACCAGCGGCACGGCCAGCTTTGTCGACGGACGGCTGACCCTCTCCGCCGCCGCCGGCCGCGGGGCCGCGGTCGTGGACGATCCCGACCTGCCCGCCCGTAAACAGGGCATGGGGCTGTCGCACTTCTTCGGGCTGAACGACCTGATCAGCACCGATCGCCCCGCGCTGTACGCCACCGGGCTGGGGCCGGCGTCGCCGCACGGCTTCCCGGCCGGCCAGACGCTGAAGCTGCGGCTGACGGGAGAGACCGGCGCGCGCCTGCGCGACGTGGAGGTCACCGTTCCGGGCGGGTCCATGACCGACCTTCTGAATGCCCTGAACGACCCGGTCACGGGCGTGGGCGGGCACGGTGCGTTCCGTCTGAATGGGGACGGGTCGCTGACCTTTGTGGGTTCGACGGTTCCGCCGGCGCGGCTGTCGGTTCTGGAAGACCGGACCAGCCAGTCGGCGTCGGGCGTCTCGATCACAGAAATGTTCGGCATCGGCGGCGGCGTGCGGGCGTCCCGCGCGGACGGCTTCTCGCTGCGCGGCGACATCGCGCGCAATCCCGCCCTGCTGGGTCTGGCGCGCGCGGACTATGCGACCGCCGTGGGGGCGCGCGCCTTCGTGTCGGGCGACGGCCGGGGCGGTCTGGCGCTGGCGGACGCCGGCCAGGGATCGGCGGCGTTCGACCCGGCCGGGGAATCGGTCGGCGGCCTGTCATCGGTGTCGCGGTATGCCTCGGAGCTGGCCGGGGACGTCGGCGGCCGGGCCTCGGTGGCGAAGTCGCGCGCCGAAAGCTCCGCGGCCCTGTACGGGGAAGCCTACTCCCGGCAGCGCGCCCACGAGGGCGTCAATCTGGACGAGGAACTGGTGCTGATGACCACCTATCAGCAGGCCTTCAACGCCTCGGCGCGCCTGATCCAGGCGGCCAAGGATCTTTACGACGTGCTTCTGGGGATCGTCTGATGCGGGTCTCGACCTTCGGCAACTACCAGTCGGCGCTGCTGGACCTGATGGGCGCGCAGGTGCGCTCGCAGGAGGCGCAGAAGCGGGTGTCGACGCAGAAAAACGCGACGGATCTGGTCGGCTTCGGCCGCGGCTCGGAGTCCCTGACGGCCCTGAAGTCGGCGCAGAGCCGGATTTCCGGATTCATCGACGCCGGAAAGGCCGCGGCGGGACGGCTTTCCAGCCAGAACCTGGCCCTGAACCGGGTGGCGGACGGGGCCGGCGGCGCGCGGGAAGCGATCGCCGGGGCGCTGGCGGCGGGTCGCGTGGACGGGTTGATGCTGGAGCTGCAGGGCCAGTTCCAGATCTCTCTGGACGGGCTGAACACGCGTCATCAGGGCCGCTATCTGTTCGCGGGCGGGGCCTCGGCGGAGGCACCGGTGACGCCGCGCACCATGGCGGAACTGTCTCTGCTGGCCGATCCCGACGAAAGCTTCGTCAACGATGACCTCGTGCAGGTCTCACGGCTGGACGAGGGCACCGCGCTGGAAACAGGCTTTCTCGCCGACGACGTGGGCAAGGAGCTGTTCCGCATCTTCCACGAGATCCAGCGCCGCCACGAGGCGACCCCGATCACCGGTGACCTGGATGACGCCACCCGGGACTTCCTGACCGACATGCTGTCGCGACTGGACGGGGCCCGCGAGGGCATCACCAACCAGGCGGCCCAGAACGGCGCGGTGCAGAACCGCGTCGACAATGTGCTGAAGGCCCAGCAGGAGCAGAGCGACGCGCTGGAGGCGCTGGTGTCGGAGCGCACCGACGCCGACCTGGCGCAGGCCCTGACCGACCTGGAACTGTCTCAGGTGGCCATGCAGGCCTCGGCCCAGGTGATCAATCAACTTCGTCAGGTGTCGCTGCTGAACTTCCTGAGCTGATGCGGGTTTCCACCGTATAGTCAGCGACCGCGGCTCGCTTTAAGCAGGTGACATGGCGAGAGCGGACTTTCAGGTCGAGGAGACGGGCGACGGCGCGACCCTGACCCTTTCCGGCGACTGGACCACGACCTCGCTGGGCCGGACCGGCCGACGGCTGGAAGAGGCGCTGGCGGGACGCAAGGTCTCCCGCGTGGATCTGACCGATCTGGCCCGCTTCGACACCGCCGGCGCGCTGGCGCTCGTGCAGGGCGGTGCCGGCGGATTGACCAAGGCCTCCTGGAAGGCGCGGCCCGAGGCGGGGCGCATCTATGCCCTCGTCCAGAAGCTGGAGCGCCAGAGCGTCCCGCCGCCACGCCGGGCCGATCCGGTCACCCGGACCTTCGCCAAGATCGGCCACGGCGTCTACGACTTCGGGGCCGAGGCGACGCTGTCGCTGGCCTTTCTGGGTCGTCTGATGGCGGCGACAGGCAGCGCGCTTAGGCACCCCGGCCGCATTCGCTGGGCCGCGTGGGTCAGTCAGGCGGAACGCGCCGGGCTGGACGCCCTGCCGATCGTGATGATCACGAACTTCTTCATCGGCGCGGTGGTCGCGTTTCTGGGCGTGAACCTGCTGAGCCAGTTCGGCGCGGGCGTGTTCGCGGTCCAGCTGATCGGCTTTTCCGTTCTGCGGGAGTTCGCCGTGGTGCTGACCGCGGTCCTGCTGGCGGGCCGATCGGCCTCGGCCTTCGCCGCCGAGATCGGTTCGATGCGGATGAACCAGGAAATCGACGCCATGCAGGTCATGGGCGTCAACGCGTTTCAGGCGCTGGTTATCCCCCGGCTGGCCGCCATGGTGGTCATGCTGCCCCTGCTGACGTTCGCGGCCATGATCGCCGGCCTGTTCGGCGGCTTGCTGGTGACGTGGAGCACGCTCAACCTTGGTCCTGCCTTCTTCATGCAGCGCATGCAGGACGACCCGCTGATGTTCCAGCAGGCCATGGTCGGCCTGTCCAAGGCACCCGTGTTCGCCATCGTTGTGGCGGCCATCGGCTGTCGCCAGGGGATGGCGGTGGCGGGCGACGTGGAAAGCCTGGGTCGACGCGTGACCGCGGCGGTCGTGCAGGCCATTTTCGCCATCATCCTGCTGGATGCCGTGTTCGCCCTGATCTACCTGGAGCTGAACATTTGACCCGCGCGGAAGGACCGCTGATCGAGGTGCGCGGACTGCGCAGCCAGTTCGGCGACAACGTGATCCATGACGGGATCGACCTGACGGTCGAGCGCGGCGAGGTGGTGGGCGTGGTCGGCGGGTCCGGCACCGGCAAGACGGTGCTGCTGAACACCATCATCGGACTGAAGGAGCCGGAGGGCGGTTCGGTCTCCATCTTCGGACACGACATGTCGACGTTGTCGGCGGCCGAGGCGGCCGACGTGGAGCGGCGCACCGGCGTGTTGTTCCAGAGTGGGGCCCTGTTCTCGGCTCTGACGGTCCTGCAGAACGTGGCCGCGCCGATGATCGAGCACACGCGTCTGCCCATCGACACGATCAACGAGATCGCCGAGATGAAGATCGCCATGGTGGGCCTGAAGCCGGAGGCTCATCACCTGAAGCCCGCGGAACTGTCGGGCGGGATGAAGAAGCGGGTCGGACTGGCCCGGGCGCTGGCGTTGGATCCGGAGCTTCTGTTTCTGGACGAGCCGACCGCCGGCCTCGACCCGATCGGGGCGGCGGCGTTCGATCAACTGATCCGCGACCTGTCCGACGACCTCGGCCTGACGGTCTTCATGATCACGCACGACCTCGACAGCCTGTACGCGATCACCGACAAGGTGGCGGTGCTGGCCGATAAACGGGTGGTCGCCAAGGCGACCGTTTCGGAGCTTGAGCGTTCAGACCACCCGTGGATCAAGGAATACTTCCTTGGGCCGCGGGGTCGCGCCGCCAAGGCAGCCTGAGGACACGATGGAACGAGACGCCCACTACGCCGCCGTCGGCATCGCCACTGTCGCCCTGCTTGCGGCGCTGGTGGTGTTCTCGATCTGGCTGGCCCGCCTGTCGTTCAACAACGAGTTCGACCAGTACGACATCGTCTTCTACGGGCCTGTGCGCGGCCTGTCCGAGGGCGGGGAAGTTCATTTCAACGGCATCCGCGTCGGCGAGGTGACGGACCTTCGCCTTGACCCCCGGAAGGGCAACCAGGTCGTGGCGCGCATCCGGGTGGATGCCACCACGCCGATCCGCGTGGACAGCCGCGCCCAGCTGGAGCCCCAGGGCATCACGGGGTTGAACTACATCCAGATCACCGCCGGTACGGACGGACGGCCGCTGCTGAAATCGCAGTACCCTGACAACGTTGTCCCCGTGATCCAGAGTCAGCCCAGCCCCATCGCAGAGTTGCTCAGCGGATCCGGCACGGTTCTGGCCCAGACGGTGGATGCGCTGAACCGTATCAACCGCGTGCTGAGCGACGACAACATCCGCAGCTTCTCGACCTCGCTGCGCAACGTCGAGGCGCTGACCGCAGAGCTCGAAGCCCGCAAGGGGATGCTGGAGCAACTGGAACAGGCGCTGGAGCAGGCGAACGCCGCGCTGGCGGAGTACACCGCGCTGGGGGCCGACGCGCGCCGGCTGGTCAACACCGACGGACGTGAGGCCATCGCCAACATGAATGCGGCGACCGCCGAGGCGAAGGCGGCGGCAGAGTCGGTGAACCGGACCGTGTCCAACCTCGAGCAGCCGCTGGGCGACTTCGCCGACAACGGCCTGCCGCAGCTGGAGCGTGCGATCGCCGGTCTGGAAGCGGCCACGGCGTCGCTGGAAGACCTGATCGACGAAGTCCGGTCCAGCCCGCGCGACTTCATCGGGCGCCCGCCCACCAAGGAGCTGGAGGTTCAGCCGTGATCCGTTCGCTTTCGATCGCGGCCGTGGCCGCCAGCCTGTCGGCCTGCGCGCTCCTGTCGTCGCCTGATCCGGTGCAGATGTATCGCTTCGGCGTGCAGGGCGACCGGTCCGGGGCGGAACCCGCGGCGGGCGCAGTGGACGTGGCCGTGCGCCGGATCACCTTCGCCGAGGCGGCGGAAGGCGACCGCATCCTGACCGTCAACGGCACCGAGGCCGCCTATCTGGCCGGGGCTCGCTGGATGGAGCCGGCACCCATGCTGTTCACCGCGGCCCTGGAAGGCGCGGTCGCCGACCGGGGGGGGCGCGTGCGTCTGATCGGCGCGCGGGATCTGGCGCAGGGCGACCTGGCACTGGACGTCGACGTGCCGGTGTTCGAGACGCGCTATGGCGTCCCCGGCGCGACACCGTCGGTGGTCATCACGGCACGGGCCCGGCTGATCTCACTGCCGGGCCGCGAGATCGTGGCCGAGCGCACCTTCACGGTCGAGGAGTCCACTTCGGAGAACCGGGTCGGCGCCATCGTCCAGGCCTACGACCGCGGGGTGATCTCCGTGGCGCAGGACGTGGCCGGCTGGCTGGAGGATACGGCGGGGCGCTAGAGCCCGCGCCGCAGCTCCTGCAGTTCGCTCGTCACCACGGCGCGGCGACCCAGAGAGGCGTCGATGCGGGCCGACGCGGCAGCCGCCGCGTCGGTGAGGGACTTTCTGGCCGACTCCAGCCGTGTGGCGTCGGGCCGTACCTTTTTCGGGCGCCGGCCGGCGAGACCGAGGGCGTCCGTCCATTCCGCCTTCCACGCCGCGACGGCCCCGGTGCAGCGCTCCAACGCAGCCAGCGCCGGGGCGTCGGCGTTCTGCGCCGCGCGAAGCCGGGGCAGGGCGGCGAGGGCGGCGTCGCGGCAGGCGATCAGGTCACGCGTTCGGGCCCGGAGCGCGGCATGGGGATCCGCCTCGTCCCCGGTCGGTGCCGGATGGAGGACGGCCGAGGCGGCGGCGACGTGGGCGTTGAGGGCGTCCACGGCCTGACGCAGCTCGGACCAGAGGGTTTCCAGCGCGGCGTCGCGGCGGGCGACTCCGGCGGCCCTTTCGGCGAGGTCGGACGCGGTGTCGGCCAGGCTGCGGGAGCTGCCGGTGAAAGACTCGCGAAAGGCGCGCAGGCGCTTGCCGCGGGAGTCGAACAGGCCCGCGAGGCCGCGGCGCGGCTCCAGCGACCGGACGTCCAGCCCGCCCAGCGCCGCGTCGAGATGGGTCAGCCGGGCGCGGGCTTCGGTCAGGTCGCCGGTGCGGACGTCGGAAACGACGCGGTCGAGCAAATCCAGCACGGCGGTGCGCTCCGTCTCGCCGAAAGTCTCGGGGGTCGCGGGATCGAGCCCGGCCCTCAGACCTTCGACGCGCGCGGCGTCGGGCGCAGGAAGTCCGCCCGCCCGCAGGTTCGCACCGTCCGCCATGCCCCGTCCTCCCCGTTTCCGCCCAGGATGGGCGGGCCGGAAAGACTATGCGACGGTTTTCAACCGGGGGGCAATTTTGCCACGCCCGGCGACGTCGCCACCGGGGTCAGGAGAGGCGGCCGGGCGCGACCTCGTAGGCGGCCTCGGTCTTCGACGCCACTTCCTCCAGCGTCACGCCGTCGGCCAGCTCGATCAGGACCAGGCCCGAGCCGTCCGGCTTGACGTCGAAGACGGCCAGGTCGGTGATGATGCGGCTGACCACGCCCGTGCCGGTCAGGGGCAGGGTGCAGGACTTCAGCACCTTGGACTGGCCGTGCTTGTTGGCGTGATCCATCACGACCACCACGCGCTTGACGCCGGCGACCAGATCCATGGCGCCGCCCATGCCCTTCACCAGCTTGCCGGGGATCATCCAGTTGGCGATGTCGCCGTTCTGGGCGACTTCCATGGCGCCGAGGATGGACAGGTTGATGTGGCCGCCGCGGATCATGGCGAAGCTGTCGGCCGAGGAGAAATAGGCGCTCTCGGGGATCTCGGTGATCGTCTGCTTGCCGGCGTTGATCAGGTCGGCGTCGACGTCTTCCTCATAGGGGAAGGGGCCCATGCCGAGCATGCCGTTCTCGGACTGGAGCGTGACCTCCATGCCGTGCGGAATGTGGTTGGCCACCAGGGTGGGAATGCCAATGCCGAGGTTGACGTAGAAGCCGTCCTGAAGCTCGAGGGCGGCGCGGGCGGCGAGCTGGTCGCGGGTGCGGGGCATTACACGGACTCCCGGGTGCGCACGGTGCGCTGTTCGATGCGCTTTTCGGACTGGGTCAGGACGATGCGGTCCACGTAGATGCCGGGCGTGTGGATCTGGTCGGGATCCAGAGTGCCGGTCGGGACGATGTGCTCGACCTCCACGACGGTGACCTTGCCGGCCGTCGCCATCATCGGGTTGAAGTTGCGGGCGGTCTTGCGGAACTGGAGATTGCCGCGGCCGTCGGCCTTCCAGGCCTTCACGATCGACAGGTCGGCGACGAGGCCGGTCTCCATGACGTAGTCGCGGCCGTCGAAGGTGCGGACCTCCTTGCCCTCCGCGACGAGGGTGCCGACGCCGGTGGCGGTGAAGAAGGCCGGGATGCCGGCACCGCCGGCGCGGATGCGCTCGGCCAGGGTGCCTTGCGGGTTGAACTCCAGCTGAAGCTCGCCGGCCAGATACTGGCGTTCGAACTCCTTGTTCTCGCCGACGTAGGACGAGATCATTTTCGCGATCTGCTTCGTCTCGAGCAGTTGGCCGAGGCCGAAGCCGTCGACGCCGGCATTGTTGGAAATGACCGTCAGTCCCTTGGTGCCACTGTCGCGCAGGGCGGCGATCAGGTGCTCGGGGATGCCGCACAGGCCGAAGCCGCCGGACATGACGGTCATGCCGTCGAAGGTCAGCCCCTCCAACGCGGACTTCGCGTCGGGATAGATCTTCCGCATCGCTTCCTCGTGCTTTTCATCGCCTGGTGAATATCGGCGCGCTTGTCTCGTCTCTACGGCGGGGGGGCGTTTCGGGCAAGCGTCGGGTCAGCTGTGCCCGACCGTGACCGCGTCTTTCGGCGGCGGAGACCGGTGGCGATAGCGGGCGCCCTTGAGCATCATCTTCAGGGCCTCCCAGTGGATGGCGGCCGTGACCTTGAAGGTCAGCAGGGCGTGGGTGACGAACAGGCGGGCCAGCGAGGCGTCGGCCAGGGGGCGGCGGTCGCCGGCGAAGGAGGCGGTCAGCAGAGGGCGGCCGTCGCGCTTGACCAGGATGGCGACGGAGACGCGGTCGTCGGGGGCGTGGACCTCGAACTCATAGGTCAGGGCCTGATCCATGAAGGGCGAGACGAAGTGCGTCTTGTCCGTCGCATGGCGGGCGCGACCGTCCGGGCCGACGCCGGCGGGCATGGCGTAGCTGTGACGCTCGCCGAAGGTGTTGGTGACCTCGTGCACCAGTCCGCGCAGGACGCCGTCGGGTCCGTAGGCGAACCAGACGCTGATCGGATTGAAGCCGTAGCCGAGGACGCGCGGCATGGTCAGCAGGCGGATCGGGCCGCTGTCGAGATGGACGCCGGCCCTGGCGAGGGTGGCTTCGATCTGGGCACGCAGCGGCGTGGCGGAGCCGTCGCCGTGGTCGGTGGGACGCCAGGACAACAGGGAGAAGCGGCGAGACGACAGCAGCGGGGGGCGTTCGGCCTCAATCGTGTCGAGGTCGATCAGCAGCATCCACGTCCGGTAGCGCAGGCGGTGGTCGAAGTCGGCCAGCCGGCGGTGGACGACATGGCCGACGTAGAGGGCGGACGCCGTCGTCACGCCGCCTCGGCCATCGCGGGCGGGGCGGGCGACAGGTGGATGCGACCGCTCTCGTTCTCGACGTCCCAGGGACGGCGGACGCCGCCGATGGCCTCGGCGACGGCGAGGCCGGCCTGGAGACCATCCTCGTGGAAGCCGGCGCCGAACCAGGCCCCGGCGAACCAGACGCCGCCCTGACCCTGAAGCGACCAAAGCTGCTTCTGCGCCGCCACCCCGGCGACGTCGAAGACGGGATGCTCGTAGTCCCACTCGCCGATGACCAGTTCGGGGTCGGGCTCCCGCGCCGGATTCAGGCTGACGAACAGCGGCGGTCCGGGCAGGGACTGGAGCTCGTTCATCCAGTAGGTGACGCCGCCCTCGCCCGCGCGGTCGGAGCGGCCCATGTGGGTCCATGCGGCCCAGGCGCGGCGGCGGCGCGGCATCAGGGTGACGTCGCGGTGCAGGACGGCGCGGTTGGGTCGATAGGGGATGGCGCCGAGCAGGCGGCGCTCGGCAGGCGTCGGTGCCTCCAGCAGGCGCAGGGCCTGATCGGAGTGCGTGGCCAGCACGACCTCGTCGAACCGCAGGAGCGCGCCGTCGGCCATCCGCAGGGCGGCACCGTCCTGATCACGGACGACGGCGGCGATGCGGGCACCGGTGACGACGCGTCCGGCCAGGGCCTGATGCAGGCGGGTGACGTACTCGCGGCTGCCGCCGTCGATGGTGCGCCAGGTCGGGCGCAGGTCGTAGGTGAGCAGGTTGTGGTTCATGTAGAACCGGACGAAGGCGGCGGCCGGATAATCGCTCATCTGCTCCAGGGTGCAGGACCAGATCGCCGCCGCCTGGGGCAAGAGATAGGCATTGCGGAACATCGGGCCGTAGCCGCTGCGGCCCAGCCAGGAGTCGAGGCTTTCCCCCGACTGCTCCAGTTGCGGCAACTGCCGGGGAGCCTCCTTCTGGAAGCGCAGGATGTCGCCGACCATCCGCCAGAAGCGGGGGCTGGCCCAGTTCCGCTTCTGGGCGAACAGGGCGCGCAGGCCCTGGGTGCAGTACTCCAGCTCGCCCTCGTCGATGGAAACGGCAAACGACATCAACGCCGGCTTGGTGGCGACATCGAGATGGGCCAGCAGGGCCGTCAGGTTGGGATAGTTGGCCTCGTTGAAGACGATGAAGCCGGTGTCGACCGCGATGGGCCCGGCGGGCGAGGGGGCGTCGACGGTGTTGGAGTGGCCGCCCAGCCGGTCGTCCGCCTCGAACAGGGTGACGTCGTGCCCGCGCGACAGCAGCCAGGCCGCGGACAGTCCCGAGATTCCGGAGCCGACGACGGCGACTCGCTTGCCGGAAGCGTTGGCGGGGACGGGGGCGGCCGGGGACGGGGTCATGAAGGCTCCTGGTCTGCGTCCGGCAGCTACGGGTCAAGGGCGCGCCCGGATGTCCGGCATCCGACTCAGGCCCTGGTGCGTATCAATGAGGCAAAAGCGGAGCCGTTCCGTACGCGGGCGCGTTGTCGCGGCGCCTGTCGATCAGCCAAGGGATGAAATCAACGCATGAATCCGGCCACAGCCGCCATCCGCAGCCTGCAGGACGCGCCCTTTCCCGACTTCGTGACGCGTCCGGCGATCGCCGCCCTGGTGACCGAGGCACGCAAGCGGCTGGACAAGGAGGGCCCGCACGACGAGGCGGGGTTCGCGGCGGAGATGGCCAAGCGGCAGGTGGCTGAGCACGCCGACGCGGCCAATGCCCAGCACTATGAGCTTCCGCCGGAGTTCTTCCGCATCTGCCTGGGGCCGCGGCTGAAATACTCGTGCTGCCTGTATCCGACGGGATCGGAGACCTTGGCGGAGGCGGAGGTTCTCGCGCTGACCGAGACATGCGCGCACGCGGGGATCGAGGACGGGCAGCGGATCCTGGAACTGGGCTGCGGCTGGGGCTCGCTGAGCCTCTGGATGGCGGAGCGGTATCCGCGGTCCCGGATCACGGCGGTGTCGAACAGCCATGGCCAGCGGGGACACATCGAGGCCCAGGCCGCGGCGCGGGGCCTGACCAACCTGAAGGTGATCACCCAGGACATGAACGACTTCCGGCCCGAGGTCGGCGAGGCGGAGCGGTTCGACCGCATCGTCTCGGTCGAGATGTTCGAGCACATGGCCAACTGGCGGGCCCTGCTGACGCGGGCCAAGGGCTGGCTGAAGCCGGACGGACGGATGTTCATCCACATCTTCACCCACAGGGATGCCCCCTACCGCTTCGACCACACCGACGGCGGCGACTTCATCGCCCAGCATTTCTTCACCGGGGGCGTGATGCCGTCCAAGGGGCTGATGCGCCAGTTCCCCGACCTGTTCGAGGTCGAGCAGGAATGGACGTGGAACGGGACCCACTATGCCCGGACCGCGGAGCACTGGCTGCGCAACATGGACCTGAACGTCGACCGGGTGTCGGAGCTGATGCGCGGAACCTATGGCGAGGACTGGAAGCTGTGGCGGCGGCGCTGGCGGCGGTTCTACCTCGCCACGGCCGGCCTGTTCGGCAACGATGAGGGAAACACCTGGGCGGTCAGCCACTATCTGCTGAAGCCGGGCAAGGAGGGCTGAGACGATGATGAAGTGGGTCGCGGGATACCTGGGCGCGGCGATCACCATGGCGGCGATCGATGCGGTCTGGCTGACGACGATGGCGAACCGGCTGTACCGGCCGATCATCGGGCCGATCATGGCCGACAAGCCCGATATGAAGGCGGCGGTGGTCTTCTATCTGCTCTACATCTTCGGCGTCTGCTTCTTCGCAATCGCGCCGGCGCTGAAGGACGGGCAGTGGACGCGGGCCCTGATCAACGGCGCGGTGCTGGGGCTGATCGCCTATGGCACCTATGACCTGACCAACCAGGCCACGCTGTCGGTCTGGTCGACGAAGCTGACGGTCATCGATCTGATGTGGGGCACGGCGCTGACCGGCCTGACCGCGACCGGCGGATACTTCGCGGCGCGCTGGGCCGAGGGGCGGTTCGGTTAACCACATCCCTCGCCTGTGACGGGCGCGCGGTGGCGGAACGCGGGATTTCGGGTAAGGGTGCGCCTTCGAAGGGTTAATCGGGGGCGGGCGTGAAGTTCGGCGTCAACACTCTGACCGCGATGTTCGTGGCCGGCGTCGTCGGGGGACTGGCCCTGACGCCGGACGGGCGCGCGTGGCTGCGGTCGCCGACGCTGATGCTCGGCGGTCAGGCCAACGCCTCGGCCAGCCCCGAACCGGCCGCGCCGGCCGTCGCGATCGCGCCGGCGGTGCCCGTGGCGCAGATGCAGGACGCCTCGGTGCTGAGGGCCAAGGCGGGGGCCCTGCGCATCGGCGTGTTCGGCGACAGCATGGGCGACGGCGTCTGGACCGCCCTGTACCGTGAGTTCCGCGACGACGCGGGCGTCGAGGTGACCAAGTTCAGCGAGGTCTCCACCGGCCTCTCGCGCTACGACTATGTGAACATCCAGGCCAAGACGACGCGGCAGCTGGACGACAGCCCGGTGGATGTGGCGGTGGTGGTGTTCGGCACCAACGACGCCCAGGGCATCGACGACGGCGGCACGGTGCACGCGTTCGGGACGGACGGCTGGAAGGCGGCCTACGGAAAGCGGATCGACAATCTGGTCGCCCTGTTCCGCTCGCGCGGCGTGGTCGTCTACTGGGTCGGCATGCCGCGCATGAAGCGCGACGGCTTCGACGGGCGTATGGCGATCGTCAACGGTGTGGTCGAGGCGCGCATGAAGGCGCTGGGCGTGCCGTATCTCGAAACCGTCGGCCTGACCTCGGACTCTGACGGCAAGTACATGCCCTATGCCGAGGTCGGGGGCCGGCGCCGGCTGATGCGCGCCAACGATGGCATCCACATGAGCATGGATGGCTATGTCCGTCTGGCCGAGCCGGTCGAAGCGGCGATCCGGCGCGACGCCGGTCTGACCGAGTGAGAGCGCTGCTGGCGGCGGCGGTGCTGGCCCTGGCCGGGCCGGTGGCGGCGCAGTCCATCTTCGTGCAGATCACCGAATGCGACGGGGGGATTTGCGGAGTCGAGGCGCTGGCGCCCTGGTTCGAGGATCTGGCGGCGCTTGAGGCGGGTGAGCCGATCAAGGTCCACGTCGTGCAGATCGGCGACAGCCACACCGCCGGAGAGGTGATTCCGGGCACGGTGCGCAGCCGGCTGCAAGGGCGGTTCGGACGCGGCGGGCGCGGCTATCTGGCCCCCGGCATTCCCTACGACGGCTATGCGCCACGGCAGGTCGCGGTGACGACCTCGGGCTGGAGCTGGGCACCACGACCGGCGCGGATCGGCGGTTATGCCAGCGCCGAGCGGACGGGGCTGTTCGGCGGGCCAGCGCAGGTGGCGGCGGGTGGCGCGTTGACTCTGGCGCTGGATCCGGAGGCGGACACGGCGCGGGTCGGGCTATGTGGCCGCGACGGGATCTGGACGGTGCAGGTCGACGGCGGCGCGGCGGTGCCGGCGCAAATTCTGGGCGTGCGCTGCCGGCTGGTTCCGGTCGATCCGGGCGCCCGGACGCTGACCCTGACGGCGACGTCGCCGACCGGAGGGCTGGACGGGATCTGGCTGGAAGGGCCGGGCCCCGGGGTCATCCTGACCAATGTCGGGCACGTGGGTGAGACCTTGGCGGGCTTCGCCGCCCGCGACGAAGCGACGGTCAGGGGCGAGCTGGAGCCGTTCGCGCCGGACCTGATCATCCTCGCCTTCGGCACCAATGAGGGCTTCGACGACGGCCTGGACCTGTTCGCCTATGGCGCGGGCCTGAAGGACCAGATCTGGAGGATGCGCAACCTGGCACCGGGTGCCGCCATCCTGATCCTGGGCGCGCCGGATGCCCTGCGGCGCGGGGAGCGAGAGACCTGTTCGGGCACGCGCGACCGGGGGGTGCCGATCAATCTGGCGCGGGTGCGCGACTTGCAACGCGTGGTCGCGGCCGAGTCGGGCGTCGCGTTCTGGGACTGGCAGGGGCGGATGGGCGGAGAGTGTTCGGCGGAGCGGCTGGCGACGGCACCCGATCCGATGATGCGCGGCGACCGGGTGCATTTCACCTCGGCCGGGGGCGAGTGGATCGGCGGCCTGCTGGCCGACGACCTGATCGGCGCCTATGACGCCTGGAAGGCCGCCCGCACGGGGACTCCCTAGGATGCTGTTCCCGACGCTCGCCTTCGGCGTCTTCTTTCTGTTCGTCTACTTCACATCCTGGTCGCTGGACCGGGAAAACGGTCGGCGCAAACTGTTCCTGCTGCTGGCCAGCTGGTTCTTCTACGCCCAGTGGGACTGGCGGTTCGTCGGACTGCTGATCCTTTCGGCGGTGCTGAATTGGGGCGTGGCGGCGCTGATCGCGCGCAAGGAAAAGCCCTCGACGCGGAAGTGGCTGGTCGCGCTGGGCGTGGCGGTCAACCTGCTGATCCTCGGCTTCTTCAAATACTACGGCTTCTTCGTCGAGGAGATGGGGCAGCTTCTGGCGCGGGTTGGCTGGGAGCGGGACCTGCCGCTGCTGCAGGTGATCCTTCCGGTCGGGATTTCGTTCTTCACCTTCCAGGGCATCAGCTACGTCGTCGACGTGCATCGGCGCACGACCGAGCCGGCCAAGAGCCTGCTGGACGTGATGCTGCTGATGAGCTTCTTCCCGCATCTGGTCGCCGGGCCGATCGTGCGGGCGTCGGACCTGCTGCCGCAGTTCGACCGGGTGCCGCGCCTGACGCGCGAGATGGCCACGCACGGCCTGCTGCTGATCGTCTGGGGCCTGTTCAAGAAGACGGTGATTGCGTCGGAGCTGGCCGTGCGGCTGGTCGATCCGGTCTTCTTCGACCCGTCGGCCCACTCGGCGCTGGACATCACCGCCGCCGTCTATGGCTATGCGGTGCAGATCTACTGCGACTTCTCGGCCTATTCGGACATGGCGATCGGGCTGGCAGCGCTGCTGGGCTATTCCTTCCCGCGCAATTTCGACCAGCCGTACCGCGCGCACTCGATGCAGCAGTTCTGGCGGCGCTGGCACATCAGCCTGTCCAGCTGGCTGAGGGACTATCTGTATGTGCCGCTGGGCGGCGGACGGAAGGGCGTGGTCAGCTCCAGCATCAACGTCATGATCACCATGTTGCTCGGGGGGTTGTGGCACGGGGCAGCGTGGACCTTCGTGCTGTGGGGCGCGCTGCACGGCGGAGCGCAGGTGGTCGAGCGGGCCGGCAAGAAGGCGTTCGGCGACCGCAAGGTCATTCCCATGTGGCTGGGCGTGCTGATCACCTTCCACGTGGTCTGCCTGGGCTGGATCCTGTTCCGGGCGGAGACCTTCGACCTGGCCATGGCCATGCTGGAGGGGCTGGGGCGGTGGGGGCCCGCTGTGGTGACGACGCCGTTCCTGCTGGGGCTGATCGTGGTCGGCCTGGGTATGCACTGGCTGCCGCCGCGCGCGGTGGAAGGCATGACCGCGCGGCTGCAGGCAGCGCCGTCGATCACCCTGGGTCTGCTGCTCGGTGCGGCCTTTCTGTTGATCGAGGCGGTTCGGCCCGAGGGCGTGGCACCCTTCATCTATTTCCAGTTCTGACGGGAGGCGCGCGATGACCGGCCCGAACGACCCGCACGACCCTCGCCCGCCGGAAGAGACCGTACGACCCGATCCGTTTCCTGCGTTCGGGGGGCAGCCGGCGTTCTCGCCGTTCCCGCCACTGGAGCCCGAGCGGGTGCCCGTCGCGGCTACCGATCCGACGCCCGAACGGGTCGCGGCACCGGCGGCGGAGCCGGCCGTGGTCGTGCCGCTGGCCGTCGCCGCCGCCGCGTCGGAGCCAGATCCGCCCAGCGACTGGAACGAGAAGGCGGACGCCCACGATCTGATCGAGCGGGAGAACCGGCTGAAGGCCATGGCGCGCTTCGCCTTTCCGCCGGGCCCGCCGCCCGACGACGAAGGGCTGGCCGCGCGCGACCGGCGATGGACCACGCGGGTGATCCTGGTGATGGCCGTGTTCATGGCGATCTTCAACGCCGGCTCGGTTCCCAACTGGTCGCGGCAGCAGGCACCTGGCTGGGTCACGGACACAGTGCGCGGCATGTCGGAGGTCTGGGCCGCGCAGGTGGCCCTGTTGGGGGCGGACCTGCCGAAGCAGGGGGTGCGAGACGCCTATGAGGCGGCGCGGGACAGCGAGTGGCCAGGCAGGGCGGCGACGGCCGAGGTTGCACCCGCCGCGTGACCCGCTAGCGTGCGCCCCGACTTTTCAGGGGAGCGTTCGCATGCGGGTTTCGGCATTCGGTCTGGTTTCGGTTCTGGCGCTGCTGGCGGTGGCGGGGCCGGCGGTATCGCAGCAGGCGGGCGAGCCCGTCGTCTATCAGCAGCCGCCCGCGCCGATCGCGGCGATCCTGGACTCCCGGCCCAGCCCCACGCCCAGCCTGAGCCCCGACCGGCAGACGCTGGCCCTCTTCGACCGGTCGAACCTGCCGTCGATCGAGGAACTGGCCGAGCCGATGGTGAAGCTGGCCGGCTATCGCATAAATCCGCGGAACAACGGACCGGCCAACAGCCGCGTGTCCTGGCTCACCGGCCTGAGCTTCCAGGACGTCGCCGGTGGCGCGGCGCGGTCGGTGCAGCTGCCGGACGGCGTCCGGTTCACGAGCCCCAGCTGGTCTCCGAACGGCAAGTCGGTCGCCTTTTTGGTCGATGAGCGCGAGGGCATGTCCCTGTACGTCGCGTCCACCGAAGGCGGCGCGGCGCGGCGGCTGACCACGGCGCGGGTCAATGCGGCGACGGGGAACGGATTCGACTGGCTGCCCGACGGATCGGGCCTGCTGGTGCGGATGACGCCGGCCAACAGGGGCATGGCCCCGGACGTGACCCGGGCACCGACCGGCCCGATCGTGGAGGAGACCGCCGGGCGCGCGGCACCGGTGCGGACCTATCAGGACCTGCTGGGGTCTCCGGGCGACGAAGCCCTGTTCGACCACTATTTCACCAGTCAGCTGACGGTGGTGGGGCTGGACGGGTCGACCCGCAACATCGGCGGTCCGGGCGTGATCCTCGGGGCCTCGGTGTCGCCGGACGGGCAGTACGTGCTGCAGACCCGGGCCAAGCGGCCCTATTCCTATGTCGTGCCGGCCGGCCTGTTCCCGGCCGAAGTCTTTGTGACCGACCTGCAGGGTCGGGTCGTGCACGCGGTCGCCGACTTGCCGCTGAGGGACGACGTGCCGACGCCGTTCGATGCCGTGGCCCCGGGCCCGCGCTCGGTCCAGTGGCGCGCCGACGCCGACGCGACGCTGACCTGGGTGGAGGCGCAGGACGGCGGGGATCCCCGCAATGCGGCGACCGTCCGGGACAGCGTCTTCATGCTGTCCGCCCCGTTTGATGCGCGGCCGGCAAAACTGATCGATCTGGCCGAGAGATACTCCGGCATCGTCTGGGGCGACGCCGACACGGCGATCGTCAACAGCCGCTGGTTCAACACCCGCCACGAAACCCGCTGGGTCGTCGATCCGTCGAACCCGGGGCAGGGCCGGCAGCTGCTGGAGCGCAACTACCAGGACCGCTACAACGACCCGGGATTCCCGGTCACGGAGCCCGACGCGCGGGGTCGGGGGCGCATCCGGTTCGCGCCCGACGGCCGGATCACGATGGCCGGTGCCGGGGCGACGCGGGAGGGCGAGTATCCGTTCGTGTCGCTGATGGACCCCGCGACCGGCCAGTCGGAGATCGTCTGGCGATCCGCGCCCGGCGAGTACGAGAGCGTCATCGGCTTCCTGGACGACGCGGGTCGTCGGGTCGTGACGCGGCGCGAGACCCCGACCCTGCCCGCCAACGTCTTTGTGCGCGATCTGGACGCGGCGTCGATGACGGCCCTGACCGAGTTCCCTGATCCCGCGCCGCAGCTGGCCGGGGTGACGCGCGAGCTGATCACCTATGAGCGGGCCGACGGGGTGATGCTGTCGGGCACGCTGTATCTGCCGGCCGGCTACGACAAGGATCGTGACGGGCCGTTGCCTCTGGTCATGTGGGCCTATCCGGCGGAGTTCACCGACGCCGCCGTGGCGGGCCAGGTCGTGGACACGGCCAACCGCTTCGTCCGCCCGGGCGGATCCAGCCATCTGTTCCTGCTGACCCAGGGCTATGCCGTGCTGGACGACCCGTCGATGCCGATCGTCGGCCGCGACGGGGCCGAGCCGAACGACACCTACGTCGAACAGCTGCGGGCCAGCGCCGAGGCGGCGGTGAAAGCGGTCGTCGACCGTGGCGTGGCCGATCCGGACCGTATCGCCGTGGGCGGGCACAGCTACGGCGCCTTCATGACCGCCAACCTGCTGGCGCACACGGACCTGTTCCGCGCCGGCATCGCGCGCTCGGGCGCCTATAACCGAACCCTGACGCCGTTCGGCTTCCAGTCAGAGCAGCGCACCTACTGGGAGGCGACGGAGGTCTATACCGAGCTGTCGCCCTTCACCTATGCCGATCAGGTCAACGAGCCGATCCTGCTGATCCACGGCCAGGACGACGACAACTCCGGCACCTATCCAGTGCAGTCCGAGCGGTTCTATGCGGCGCTGAAGGGCCACGGGGCGACGGTGCGATACGTCGTGCTGCCGCTGGAGGCGCACGGCTATCGCGCGCGGGAATCCGTCGGCCACACCCTGTGGGAGATGATCGGCTGGCTGGACAAGCACGTGAAGACCGCACCGCCGCGCCCGCCGGCGACGACGCAGGCCGAAGTCGGGGCGCAGTAGCCCGGGACCGGGCCCGGCCGCCGTCAGGTTTGGGAGGATTGCGCCAACCCGCGGCGCGCGTTGTTCTGCGCGCGTCCAGAGGGACGGGAGGGGTGCTATGAACACGAAGTTGGCGGTGGCCGCCGCGGGGGCCCTGGCGCTGGGGCTGACAGGGTGCGAGTCCCTGATCACGGGTGGGGATCTGGTGCGCGAGGGTCTGCCGACCGTCCGCTTCATTTTCGAGAACACGTCGCCGCAGCCGATCGACACCATCCTGATTTCGACCTGCGAGGCCTCGTCCTACGGTCTGGACCGCTTGCCGGAAGGCGTCGTCGTGGGGCGGGGCCAGTCGTACGAATGGACGATCTCGGCCGGATGCTATGACGTGATGGCGGGGGCGGTGGGCGTCGGATCCACGTCAGGCAAGCGCATCAACGTGCCCGCAGGCCGGACCTTCGTCCTTACCTTCGACGGTCAGGACCGCTGACCCGGAGAGCCGCCGACGTCGATGGTGGGTGATGTAGGGTTCGAACCTACGACCCGCTGATTAAGAGTCAGCTGCTCTACCAACTGAGCTAATCACCCGAGCCATCGTCGCGGCTTCTCGACGGGCGCGCCGTCGAAGGGGGCGGGAGATAACCGCTGGGGTCGCGGGGCGCAAGCAGGCATTTCACCGCAGCGCGTCCTCGCGCTAAGGTCGGCTTTCGAATCCGCCGGGAGGGCGGACGGGGGAGATGACCATGGCGTTCTGGAACCGGCGACGCTCGATCGACGTGCTGACGGCCCCGCGGGAGGGGCCGGCGCTGAAGAAGACCCTGAGCTGGCCGCATCTGGTCGCGATGGGCGTGGGCGCGATCGTCGGCACGGGCATCCTGACCTTGATCGGGGTCGGCGCCGGGCTGGCGGGACCGGGCGTGATGATCAGTTTCGGCCTGGCCGGTCTGGTCTGCGCCTGCGCCGCACTGGCCTATGCCGAGCTGTCGACGATGATGCCGGCGGCGGGCAGCGCCTACACCTATTCCTACGCCGTGCTGGGCGAGCTGCTGGCGTGGATCGTCGGCTGGAGCCTGATCCTCGAATATTCGCTGGTCGTGTCGGCCGTGGCGGTGGGCTGGGCCGGATACGCCGTCGGCTTCCTGGAGGGGCTCGGCGTCGTCCTGCCGACTGCGCTGGCGGCGGGACCCCACGTTGAGGGCGGACTGATCAACCTGCCCGCGGTCTTCATCATCGCGGTGGTGACCGGCCTGCTGCTGCTGGGCACGCGCGAGAGCGCCACGCTGAACGCCGTGCTGGTTGTGGTGAAGGTCGCGGCGCTGGCGGTGTTCGTGGCGATCGCCCTGCCGGCCTTCGACGCGGCCAATTTCCAGCCCTTCCTGCCCAACGGCTGGGGCGCGCCGACCCTGCCGTTCCAGGAGACGCTGTTCGGCATTCCGCCGGTTCAGACGGGCGTGATGGCGGCCGCGGCCATCATCTTCTTCGCCTTCTACGGCTTCGACGCCATCTCGACGGCGGCGGAAGAGACCAAGAACCCCGGCCGCGATCTGGCGATTGGCATCGTCGGCTCGATGGTGATCTGCACGGCGCTGTACATGATCGTCGCCGCTGCCGCGATCGGTGCCCGCGCCCCGGCGATCTTCGCCGAGAGCGAGGAGCCGCTGGCCTTCATCCTGCGTGACATGGGCCAGGGCACGGCGGCGCAGTGGATCGGCGCCTCGGCGGTGATCGCCCTGCCGACGGTGCTGCTGGCCTTCCTGTTCGGGCAGAGCCGGATCTTCCTGGGCATGGCGCGCGACGGCCTGTTGCCGCGGGCGCTGGCCAAGGTGTCCACGCGCGGCGTGCCGGCGGTGGTGACGGTGTTCACCGCCGTCGTCGTGGCCGCGCTGGCGGGGGTGATGCGGCTGGACGAACTGGCGTCGCTGGCCAACGCGGGGACGCTGGCGGCCTTCTTCGCGGTGGGGCTGAGCCTGATCGTGCTGCGCCTTCGCGACCCGAACCGGCCGCGCGTCTTCCGGGCGCCGCTGTTCTGGCTGGTCGGGATCATCTGCATGGTCGGCTGCCTTGTGTTCTTCTTCAGCCTGCGGACGCAGACCCAGCTGTGGTTCCTGATCTGGAACGCGGCCGGTCTGGTGATCTACTTCGTCTGGTCGTCGCGGAACTCGCGTCTGGCCAAGGGTGAGGAAACCGCCGCCTGATGGCCGCCCGCGACCTGTCGGGCGCTGTCGACTTCACGGTCCTGGAGCGGATGACCGGCGGCGACGCGGGCGTGTCGGAGGAGGTGCTGGGCCTGTTCGTGCAGCAGGCGTCGATGTGGGCACCGCTGCTGGACGTGAGCGACGAGGGCTGGCGCGACGCGGCGCATACGGTGCGCGGCGCGGCGGCGGGGATCGGGGCGGGCGCCCTGGCCGAGGCCTGTGCCGCCGCCGAGGCCGCGCAGAAGGCCGAGGCTTCGCCGCTGCTGGACCGGGTCAGGGACGCGCTGGACGCGGCGCTGGCCGACGTGGCGGCGTATCGGCACGAACTGATGTTGCGCGGGCTGCGGGGCTGAGCTCGCCCCTCTCCAAAACTGACGGGGCGAGCGCTTCCGTTGACGCCGCCGGCGGCCGGTGAGCTACTGCATGTGAAACGCTGGTTTCTGGAGGTGTTCCATGCGGAAGCGCTTGAATCGTCTGGCGGCTGCAGCCGTGCTCAGCGGCATGGGCCTCACGTTGAGCGCCTGCGTCACGGTGCCCGTCGGGTCCGAAGAGGTGGCGACCCTGCGAGGTCCCGGGATGGACGTGGGCGTCGTGGTGAAAAGGCACCGGGACCCGATCCTGATCATGGAATCCGAGTACGATCTGTACACCACCTGGGCGGTCAACCGGGGCACCGGCGACGTGTGTCTGGGCACTCGGCCGACTCCGGCGTCCGCTCATGTCAACAATTGGTGGCTGGTTCCTGCGGGACAGGAGCTGAAGATGCACGACGGTATTCCCGCCCGGAACTACACCGCGCACCCGGCTCTGACCGATCCCAACTGCAGGGACTGGAGCCTGCCGAGACGCTAGCCCCGCGCGCGATCCCACTGCGCGAACTCGTGCGCGATGCAGCGGTCGATCAGGGTGCGCCAGACGGGCTCGGCGATGTCGGGTGACAGGCCGGCGGGGCCGGCGGCCGCCAGCACCTTGCCCACCACGTCCTCGATGCGGGCGTCGTCGTGGACGACGTCGCGGCTGGGCTTGATGCGGGCGGCGGCGTCCATGTAGCGCTGACGCTCGGCCAGAAGCACGACGAGGGCGCGGTCGAGGGCGTCCACGCCGTGGCGGACCTCGGCCATGGTCTCGCAGGCTTCCGGGGCGGTGCGCGCGTCGATCTTCACGTCATCCGACAAAGGCGCGCTCCAGGACGTAGTCTCCGGGCTCGGCGTTCGAGCCCTCCTTGAGACCATAGGACTCCAGCAGTTCGCCGGTCTCCTTGATCATGGCCATGGAGCCGCACAGCATCACGCGGTCGGTGTTGGGCGAGAAGCCGATCGGCAGCTGCAGGTCGGCGAACAGGTCGCCCGAGCGGATGCGGTCGGTGATCCGACCCGGCGTCTCGAACCGCTCGCGGGTCACCGTGGGATAGTAGGTCAGCTGGGCTTTCGCCTCGTCGCCGACCAAGGGGTCGTCGTGGATGCCGGAGCTGAAGAAGTCGCGGTAGGCCAGGTCGGCGACGTTGCGCACCGTATGGCAGACGATCACCTGACCGAAGCGGCTGTAGGTGTCGGGATCGCGGGCGACCGACAGCCAGGGCGCCAGGCCGGTGCCGGTCCCGATCAGCCACAGACGCTCGCCCCCGGTCAGGGCGTCCAGCACCAGGGTGCCGGTCGGCTTCTTGCCCATCAGGACGTGGTCGCCGGCCTCGATGTTCACGAGGCGGGACGTCAGCGGGCCGTCGGGCACGGCGATGGACAGGAACTCCAGCTCCTCGGCCCAGTGCGGGCTGGCGATGGAATAGGCGCGCAGGATTGGCTTGCCCCCGTTCGGATCGGGCAGGCCGATCATGACGAACTCGCCGGAGCGGAAGCGGAAATCCTCGGGCCGCTCGCAGGCGAAGGAGAACAGCTGGTCGGTCCAGTGCTTGACCCACAACACCTTCAGCGAGTGGAAGGGGCTGGGCTTTGCGGGCGCGGCGTCGGTCATCGCGGGGGTGAATAGGGGATGCGGTGCCGAAGCGGAAGGGCGACGGTTCGTCCTTCCCTGGCGAGCGGGGAAGGGGATGACGAGCGCAGTTTTCCCCTCTAGCGTCCGGGTCCATGCGCAATCTGCTTCTGGCTTCGGCCCTTTCGCTCATCGTCGTCGTGCCGGCACAGGCCCAGGACGCGACCGATCCTTCCATCCTGACCGTCGAGCGCGTGTTCGCCAATCCGTCGCTGGCCGGGCCGGTGGCGCGGGGCGTCAGCCTGTCGCCGGACGGCGAGCTGGTCGCCTTCCTGCGCTCGCGCGAGGACGACGTGAACGTCCAGGACCTGTGGGCCATGTCCACCGAGGGCGGCGAGCCGTTCAAGCTGATCGACGCCCGGGCGCTGGTGCCGGACGCCGGCGAGCTGTCGGAGGCGGAGATCGCGCGGCGCGAGCGCATGCGCATCTCGGCCCGCGGCGTGGTAGAATACTCGTGGGACCAGCAGGGTCGCTACATCCTGGCGCCGCTGGAGGGGGACGTCTTTCTGGCCGAGCGCGAGGGCGGCACGGTGCGCCGTCTGACCGAAACCGAGGCCGACGAGATCGACGCCAAGGTCTCGCCCAAGGGCAACTATGTGTCGTGGGTGCGCGATCAGGATCTGGTCGTTTATGACCTGGCGGCGGGTGCCGAGCAGGCGGTGACAACGGATGGCGACGGCCTGATCACCTGGGCCACGGCGGAGTTCATCGCCCAGGAGGAGATGGACCGCGACACCGGCTACTGGTGGAGCCCGGACGAGCGCTTCATCGCCATCCAGCGTACGGACGAGTCGACCGTGGACGTGATCCCGCGCCTCGACATCACCGGCGGCGGGGCGACGGTGATTGAGCAGCGCTATCCGCGCGCCGGGCGGCCGAACGCCGTGGTCGACCTGTACGTCCACGACCGCACGACGGGCCAGCGGATCAAGGTCGATCTGGGCGCGAACCCGGACGTCTATCTGGCGCGGGTCAACTGGTCGGCCGACGGCAACACCCTGTACGTCCAGCGCCAGTCGCGGGACCAGAAGACGCTGGAGCTGATCGCGGTCGATCCGACGACGGGTCAGGGCCGGGTCATCGCCACCCAGACGTCGCAGGCCTGGGTCGGGCTGACGCACGACTTCAAGGCGTTGAAGGACGGCAACTTCATCTGGTCCAGCGAGGACAGCGGCTGGCGGCACCTGTACCTGCACGGGCCGGACGGGCGGCGCATCCGCGCGATCACGACGGGCGACTATGCCGTCACCGGCCTGAACGGCGTGGATGAGCGGACCGGTCGGGTCTTCTTCACCGCCTCCATGCGGGACGGCAAGGAATACCCGATCGAGCAGCAGCTGTTCAGCGCCTCGTACCGCCGAACCGGACGCCCGGCCGAGATCACACCGCGCGGCGGCTGGTGGTCGGCGTCGGTGAACGGCACGGGCACGGCCTATGTCGGCAACTACAACGACCCGAACACGCCGCCGCAGTCGGCTCTGTATTCGATCGATGGCGAGCGTCTGGCCTGGATCGAGGAGAACCGGCTGGACGAGGACCACCCGTTCTGGCCGTACAATGAGCGTCAGCGCGATCCGGAGTTCGGCACGCTGCAGAGCAACGGCGAGACCCTGCACTGGCAGATGTCGACGCCGCCGGGCTTCGATCCGTCGAAGACCTATCCGGTGGTGATGCAGGTCTATGGCGGCCCGTCGGGCGGCGGGGTGAAGCGCACCTGGCCGTCGGCGACGACCCAGGTGCTGACCGAAGCCGGCTACGTCGTCTTCCGTCTGGACAATCGCGGCGAAGGCTATCGGTCGGCGCGGTTCAAGCAGGCGCTGTACCTGACCATGGGCCAGCCGGAGATCGCCGATCAGGTGCTGGCGGCCGACTATCTGCGGACCCTGCCGTTCGTCGACGACGACCGGATCGCGGCGATGGGCTGGAGCTATGGCGGGTTCATGACCCTGCACATGCTGACGGAGCCCAAGATGGGGCTGGCGTCCGCCATCTCGGGCGCGCCGGTGACCGACTGGAGCCTGTACGACACCCACTATACCGAGCGGTTCATGTCGACGCCGGAGGCCAATCCGGAAGGCTATGCCGCGTCCGACATCCTGGACCAGCTGCCGCTGATGACCGGGCGGCTGCTGCTGATGCACGGCATGGCCGACGACAACGTGATCTTTGAAAACACCACCCGCGTGCTGAACGCGCTGCAGGAAAAGAGCCTCCCGTTCGAGACCATGCTCTATCCCGGCCAGCGCCACGGCATCCGGGGCAATGAGCGGGGGCTGCACCAATGGCGGACGTATCTCGACTTCCTCGACCGCACGATCGGCACAAGGTCGCCGGCCGCGCAGGACTGATCACGGCGGGGCTTCTGGCCCTGACGCTGGGCGGGTGCATCAGCGTTGAGGTCACGCGGACGGAGACGCCGAGCGCGGACGAAGCTCCCGTCGGTGGCGGCTGGACGATCTATCCGCCGTTGGGCGGAGACGCGCGCGATCTGGCGGATGCCTGCGACGGACTGAACGTCGTCATCCAGCGCCTCTGCATCGACGACAAGTTCTCGACCAACGCCGTCATCACCTGGTCGCCAACGGTGACCGAGCTCAACTGGACCGGGCAGGGCATCGCGGGAATGCCCATTCTCATCAAAGACAACGTCGAGACGGCCGACATGCCGACGACGGCGGGCTCGCTGGCGCTGGCGAACAATGCGCCCGGTCGGGACGCGCCGATCGTGGCGCGGCTGCGCGGCGCGGGCGCGGTGATCCTGGGCAAGACCAATCTGTCGGAGTGGGCCAACATCCGCTCGTCCAACTCGGTGTCGGGCTGGAGCGCGGTCGGCGGCCTGAGCCGCAATCCGCATGCGCTGGACCGCAACACCTGCGGCTCGTCATCCGGGTCGGGCGCGGCGGTGGCGGCGGGACTGGCCCCGGCGGCGATCGGGACGGAGACGGACGGGTCGATCACCTGCCCGGCGGCGATCAACGGCATCGTCGGTTTCAAGCCCACGGTCGGTCTGGTGCCCCGAACCCACATCGTGCCGATCTCGCATTCCCAGGACACGGCCGGGCCGATGACGCGGACCGTGGCGGACGCCGCGACCGTGCTGACCGTCATCGCCGGCAGCGACCCGGCCGATCCCGCGACGGCCGAGGCCGACGCGCGCAAGGTCGACTATCGTGCCCAGCTGGACGCCGGCTCGTTGCGCGGGGCGCGCATCGGGGTGATGCGGTTCGCCACCGGCTATTCGCCCGGCACCGACGCGGTGTTCGAGGAGAACTTGCGCAAGCTGGAAGCCGCAGGCGCCGTGCTGGTGGACATCACCACGCCGCCCAATCGCGGGGCCATCGGCGCGGCGGAGTTCACCGTGCTGAAGGTCGAGCTGAAGGCCGACCTGAACGCCTATCTGGCCACCACGAACCCGGAGCAGGTGCCGACCCGGACCCTGGCCGAGGTCATCGCCTTCAATGCGGCGACCCCGCGCGAGATGGTCCTGTTCGGACAGGACATCTTCATCGACGCCGAGGCCGGGCCGGGGCTGGACGACCCCGCCTATCTGGCCGCGCGCGAAACCTCGTTCCGCCTCGCGGGGCCCGAGGGGATCGACAAGATGATGGCCGACCATCAGGTGGTGGCCCTGATCGCGCCGACGACAGGACCGTCGTGGACGATCGACACGGTCAACGGCGACCACTACCTCGGCTCGGCCAGCCAGCTGGCGGCGGTGGCGGGCTATCCGCACCTGACGGTGCCTATGGGCTTCGTGCGCGGCATGCCGGTGGGGATGAGCTTCATCGGCGGCAAGTGGGACGACGCCCGCATCCTGTCGCTGGGATATGCCTTCGAGCAGGTCACGCAGGCGCGGCGCGACCCGGCCATGGCCCCTACCGTGGATCGCGACGCGGCGACGCTGCCGCACTGAAGCTGTCGGCGATTTCACTGGCGCAGGTGCCGCGTGCGCGGTGAGATGGGGTTCTGCCGAGGAGCTGACCCATGCGCGCGCCCAAGAAGTCCGAGACGCTGGAAGTCCGTCTGCCGTTCGAGACGAAGACGGCCTTCATGGCCCTGTGCCGGGCGCGGGGGCGGTCGGCCAGCGACGCGGTGCGCGGCTTCATCGAGGCCGAGATCGGCGCGCGGGGGCGGCTGAAGGGCTGGCCCACGGCAGCCGCGGCGGCGGCCGGACTGGCGCTGGGGGCGATGGCGGCACCGACGCTGGCCCAGGCGGACGCGCGGTCGGACGCGGCGTTCGAACGGCTGGACGCGAACGGCGACGGCGTGGTCAGCAAGGCCGAGTTCGCCCGCTAGCGGATGGGCATGAACCACCGTCCCTGAAGATTGAACCAGGTCCACGGCTTCCACAGCGACGCGCCCGGCTTCCACGAGGCGACGACGATCTCGGCGCGGCCGATCAGGTTGGCGGCGGGCAGGAAGCCGACGCCGATGTCCGGGGGCCAGCGGCCGTCCAGCGAGTTGTCGCGGTTGTCGCCGAGGACGAGGTATTGCCCGTCCGGCACGACCATAACCGGGGTGTCGTCGCCGGGCGCGCCGGGGCCGAAGTCGTGGGTGATCCAGCTGCGGGTTCCCTCGGGCGCGGTCTCGCGGAGACGCGTGGCGGGCCGGTCGGGGTCGGAGGCGCTGCGGCCGGGGCCCAGCGAGGTCCGCGCGAACGGCAGGTCGTTGACGAAGACCTGTCCCGCGCGCAGCTGAACCCGGTCGCCGGGCAGGCCGATCACGCGCTTGATCCACGGCTGGTCGGGCCGCAGCGGATGGCGGAAGACGACGACGTCGCCGCGGGCGGGATGGCGGCCGAACAGGCGGCCCTCGCCGGGCCTCGGCGCGAGCGGCAGGGAGGCCCCGGACCAGCCGTAGGCCCATTTCGACACGACCAGATAGTCGCCCTCGATCAGGCCCGGCTCCATCGAGGCCGAGGGGATGGTGAAGGGTTGGTACGCCACGGTCGTCCACGTCATGGCGAGGGCGAGGCTGACGGCGACGACGCGGCCGATCTCGACGGCTTCGTGGCGGAGGGAGGTGGGCTGGGTCATGCGCCCAGTCCAGCGTCGGTGAGATCTGAACGCCAGCGACGCCGTGTCCGGACGCGGCCGGAATCGTGTCCGGACAGACGTCAGCGGCGGCCGGGGCGGTGCTCGGCGGGCTGGATACCGAGGCGGGCCATCTTGTCGTAGAGCGTCTTGCGCGGAATGCGCAGCGCCTCGGTGACGCGCTTCATGTCGCCGGCGTGGGCGGACAGGGCCTCGCGGATCAGTTCGGCCTCGTAGCGGGCGACGCGGTCGGCGAGACCCAGATCGTCGGCGGCGGGGGCCGCGGCGGGGCGCAGGCCCAGCGCCACCTCATTGGCGTAGTTCGACAGCTCGCGCAGGTTGCCCGGCCAGTCGTGGTCCAGCAGGCGACGGCGCACGGCGTCGTCCATGGGCGGCAGGGGCCGCTCCAGCCGGGCGGCGGCGCGGGACAGGAAGCGGGCGAACAGCAGGGCCACGTCCTCGCGCCGCTCCCGCAACGGCGGCACGCGCAGTCGCACCACGTTCAGCCGCCAGAACAGGTCCTCGCGCAGGTCGCCGCGGGCGACGGCGTCGGCCGGGTCGCCCTTGGCCGCGGCGAGGATCCGGAGGTCAAGCGCGCGAGGTTCGGACGCGCCCAGCGGCGAGACCTCGCGCTCTTCCAGTACGCGCAGGAGCATCAGCTGGACGGCGCGGGGAGCCAAATCGATCTCGTCGAGGAAGAGCGTGCCCTGGTGCGACTGTTCGATCCGGCCCTCGCGGCGGCGCAGCAGGCCGGAGCCGACGCTGGCCTCCTGCCCCATCAGCCGGGCCTCGGCGTCCTCTTCGGGCAGGGCGGCGCAGGGGACGGCAACGAAGGGGCGATGGCGGCGGCGGCCGGCGGCGTGGATGGCGCGGGCGACCGCCTCCTTGCCCGAGCCGGTCTCGCCCTCGATCAGGACGTCGACCTCGGCGGCGGCCAGTTCGCGGACGGCCGCGCGCAGCGTGGCGGAGGCGGTGCCGTCCCCGCTGAGGGGGATGGAGTCCTCGGTCTCGGCGGCGAGCGTCGTCAGCCGGCGGTTGTCGAGCACCAGAGCGCGCTTCTCCAGCGCCCGGCCCAGCGTCTCGATCAGGCGTTCGGAGGCGAAGGGCTTGGTCAGGAAGTCGTAGGCCCCGCGCTTCATGGCCTCGACTGCGTCGGCGACGTCACCGTGGCCGGTCATCAGCACTACGGGCAGGTCAGGGTCCAGCGCCGACAGCCGGTCGGCCAGCTGGCGACCGTCCATGCCGGGCATGCGAAGGTCGCTGACCACCACGCCGTCGAAGTCGGGGCGCAGCGCCTTCAGCGCCGCCTCGGCTGAGGGAAAGGCAGAGACGTCGAAATCGGCGAGCGTCAGGCGTTCGGCCAGGGCGGAGCGGAAGGACTCGTCGTCCTCGACAAGGGCGACCCGGCGGCTCATTTCGCCCTCGCGAGGACGATGCGGAAGGCGGCACCGCGGTCCGTCGGCTCATGGCTGAGTTCGCCGCCGAAACCGGCAACGATGTCGCGGCTGATGACGAGACCCAGGCCGACGCCCTGCGGCTTGTCGGTGGTGAAGGGGGTGAACAGGCGGTCGCGTACTTCGGCCGACAGGCCGGGGCCGTCGTCGGCGATGCGGAGGACGACCTTGCGGCCCTCGGGACGCGCCGTCACCTCGATGCGGCCCGGGCCGTTCAGTGCCTCCGCCGCGTTCTGGAGCAGGTTGAGGACGACCTGTTCCAGCCGGTTGCGTTCGGCCTTGACCTGCAGGTCCGGGGCGACGTCGACGTGGATCTCGACGCCCTGTTCCCGCAGGCGCGCCGAGACGAGCAGGAGGGCACCCTCGACCGCGCGGGCAACGTCGACGGCGACGACCTCGGACCGGGTCTTGCGGGAGAAGGCGCGCAGTTCCTCGGTGATGGCACCGACGCGCTCGGTCAGACGGCCGATGGCGGTCAGCGAACGGGCGGCGGCTTCCGGATCGGCGCGGGTCAGGTACTGGCCGGCGGTGTCGGCATGGGTGCGGATGGCGGCCATCGGCTGGTTGATCTCGTGCGCCACGCCGGCGACGACCTGGCCGAGGGTCGCCAGCTTGTTGGCCTGGACCAGCTTGTCTTCAAGGTCCTGGCGGTCGCGCTCGAGGCGGCGGCGCTCGTCGATCTCGCGGCGCAGGCGGCCGTTGGCGTCGCTGAGCTCGGCGGTGCGCTCGCCGACCAGATGCTCCAGACGGGCCCGGGCCTCCTCCTCTTCCACGGCGCGGACGGCGGCGCGCTGGCGGCGGCGCAGGAGGACGCCGGAGAGGGCGGCCAGCAAGGCGCTGGCCAGCGCGGCGAGGGTCAGGGCGGCACCGACGGCCCGCGACATCACCTGATCGGCCGGCTGGAGCAGGTGCAGGGTCCAGCCGAGGTCCGGGATGGCGTCGACCGCGTGGGCATAGCGGCCGGCCGGGACGTCGTCGTCCAGCCGGATCAGGCCGCGGTCGGGCGCGGTGAAGGGCAGGTCGGTCAGGGCCGCGCCCGCGGTCTGCTCCTCGGCCAGGGTGCGGCGCCGTTCGGGGCTGAGAGGACGGGTGGCACGGAACCGCCAGTCGGGCACAGTGGTGATCAGGATCACCCCGCTGGCGTCGGTGACCCACGTCGGTTCTTCGGAGCGGCGCCACATGGCCTCCAGCGCATCGAACTCGATCTTGGCGACGATGACGCCGGCCAGCCGGCCCGACGGGTTGACGATGCGGCGCGACAGGTAGAGGCCCGGCCGGCCGCTGACGGTGCCGAGGGCGAAGAAGGCGGCGTCTCCGTCGCGGACGGCGTCGGAAAAATAGGGCCGGAAGCGGTAGTTGGAGCCGACGAAGCTGGTCGGTTCGCGCCAGTTCGAGGCGGCCAGCGCCGTGCCCTCGGCGTCGAGCACATAGAGGGCGGCAGCGCGCACCTCGCGTGCCAGCGACTCCAGCTTGGCGTTGGCCAGATCGCGCCGGGCGGGGGAGGGGGCGGTGACCAGGGCCTCCAGATCCGGGTCGGCGGCGAGCACGGAGGGGACGGCGCGCACCCGCTCCAGCTCGCTGCGCAGCACGGCACCGTGGAGCGCCGCGGCGGTGGCGGCCTGACGGTCCACCGATGCCTGGGCGTCGCGACGCGCCAGCCAGCCGGCGGCGAGGACGGCGAGCACCGCGAAGACGACCCATGCGGCACCGAAGAGACGCCACTGGGAGGTCTGGCTGAGGGACGGCCGGCTCATGGCGGCATTAGGGCGGAAATCCGCACGAAACGCGAGCGCGATGTGCGGATTTCCGCACAAATGCTGGCCGCCGCAGTGTGTGTCTGAGATGGATTTCTTCGTTGAATCCGTCAGATATGTCGCTTGCGGGAAAATTTCGCCCCGGCGCGAGTCATCGCCGAAACTGGCCTCCGAGATCCCGCGTCAGACGGGGCCGAGCGTAAGGGGCGGGCCGCGAGGTCCGCCGGGAGGAACGAGTTCGTGCTGATCACCACTGACGGCGGAGCCGCGCCCGGCGCGCGCAGGCCGATCTACAGGACGCTCTATTTCTGGGTGCTGTTCGCCATCGTGGCGGGCGGCCTGGTGGGCCATTTCTTCCCCGAGACAGGCGAGAGCCTGAAGCCGCTGGGCGACGGCTTCATCAAGCTGGTGAAGATGATCATCGCTCCGGTGATTTTCCTGACCATCGTCATCGGCATCGCCGGCATGCGCGACCTGAAGCGCATCGGCCGGGTGGCGGCCAAGGCGTTCGCCTACTTCCTGGTGTTCTCGACCCTGGCCCTGATCGTGGGTCTGGTGATCGCCAACGTGGTGCAGCCGGGACGCGGGCTGAACATCGATCCTGCGACGCTGGATGCCGGCGCGGTGGCCGGCTACGCGTCCGCCGCGCATGAGAGCACGATCCAGGGCTTCCTGCTCGGGGTGATCCCCGACACGTTGGTCAGCGCCTTCGTGCAGGGCAACATCCTGCAGGTGCTGTTCGTGTCGATCCTGTTCGGGGTCGCCCTGGCCATGATCGGCGACGCCGGCGCGCCGGTGCAGCGCGCGCTGGAATCGCTGAGCCAGGTCGTCTTCCGCCTGGTGGCCATCCTGATGAAGGCCGCGCCCGTGGGGGCGTTCGGTGCCTTTGCCTTCACCATCGGGGCCTATGGGATCGGGGCGATCGCCAACCTCGCGGCGCTGATCGCCACCTTCTATCTGACGTCCGCGGTCTTCGTGCTGGGTGTGCTGGGCCTCGTCGCCTGGGCCAACGGCTTTTCGATCTTCCGGCTGATCGCCTATCTGAAGGAGGAACTGCTGCTGGTGCTGGGCACCTCCTCATCCGAGGCGGCCCTGCCCAGTCTGATGCAGAAGATGGAGGCGGCCGGGGCGTCCAAGTCGGTCGTCGGTCTGGTCGTGCCGACCGGCTATTCGTTCAATCTGGACGGCACCAACATCTACATGACGATGGCCGCCCTGTTCATCGCCCAGGCCATGAACATCGAGCTGAGCTTGTGGCAGCAGATCACCCTGCTTCTGGTGGCGATGCTGAGCTCCAAGGGGGCGGCGGGCATCACCGGTGCCGGCTTCATCACCCTGGCGGCGACGCTGGCCGTGGTGCCGGACGTGCCGGTGGCGGGCATGGCGCTGATCCTCGGCATTGACCGCTTCATGAGCGAGTGCCGGGCCCTGACCAACTTCACCGGCAACGCCGTGGCCACCCTGGTGGTCGCGCGCTGGGAGGGCGAGCTGGATGAGGCGCGGATGCGCGAGGTGCTCGCGGGCAAGCCGAAGGGTCTGGCCGCGCGCCCCGATCCGGCGGCCGGCCCGGGCGACGACAAGGTTCTGACGGCCGACTGAGATCGGCGAACAAACGACGAGACTTCGGGGAGGAAGACCATGAGACACTCGCGACGCAATCGCCTGCTGGGCGGAGCGGCCATGACGGCTGCGCTGGCCTTCGCCGGGGCCGCCATGGCCCAGGACGCCGTGCCGGGCGCCCAGGACCCCGAGGTCACCCAGGTCGACGACATCGTGGTGGTCGGCTCCAATATCCGCGGCGCGCGCACGACGGCGGCCCTGCCGGTAGTCGTGCTGGACGAGGCCCAGATCGACGCGTCCGGAGCCGTCTCGGGCGATGAACTGATGCGGACCATTCCGCAGATGGGCGACGTGTTGTTCGACAGCTCCAATAACCCGCAGACGTCCAACGCGGCGCGCGGCGACGTGAACTCGGTCAACCTGCGCTCGCTGGGCGTGGGCAACACCCTGGTGCTGCTGAACGGCCGCCGCGTAGTGCACCACCCGACCAGCCAGGGCACGTCGGACACCGGAACCGTGCCGGTGCTGAGCTACAACTCCAACGCCATTCCGGTGGCCGGCCTGCGCCGGACCGAGGTGCTGCTCGACGGCGCGGCCGCCATCTACGGCGCCGATGCCGTGGCGGGCGTGGTGAACACCGTGCTGCGCGACAACTACGACGGCCTGACGATCAGCGCCCGCTTCGGCGGTGCCGAGGGCACCAGCATGGAGGAGCTGGACGTCAATCTGTTCGCGGGCAAGAATTTCGAACGCGGCAACCTGTCGGTCTTCGTCAACTACACCGACCGCACGGCGCTGCTGGCTTCGGACCAGGACTTTACGCAGACCGACGATCTGCGCGGCCTGTTCGCGGACTATCCGGACTTCGCCGCGGTGACGGCGCTGGACGGGCGGTCGTCGAACACGCCGTGGGCGCGTCTGAGCGTAGGCGCGCGGCCGACGATCCGGTCCAACGGCACGGCGGTGACCAACAGCTCGGGCCAGTTCCGCTTCCAGCCGTCGACCTTTGGCTGCGGCGTGAATGTGGGCGGCGGGGTGTGCATCTCCAGCGGCAACCACAACTTCAACACCACCAACCGCGAGATGCGCTACGACACGCGCTTCGGCACCACGGTGCGACCGACGGTGGAGCGGCTGAACGTCTTCTTCACGGGCACCTATGAGCTGGACGGCGGAGTCGAGGCGTTCGGCGAGGTGGGCTTCTATGCCGCCGAAAGCCGGGCCATCCAGCCGCCGGTCGTGAATCTGAACCAGATCTGGATCCCGGCGACCAACTACTGGAACCCGTTCGGGCCGGTGACCTTCGCCGGCGGCGCGACCAATCCGAACCGCCTTCCGGGCCTGACCGGCGTCCCGGTCGGCGGCCTTCCGGTCCTTATGACCAACTATCGCTTCGTCGACACCGGCTTCCAGGAAGTGAAGGTCGAGAACTATCAGTCGCGCTTCCTGGGCGGTCTGCGCGGGGAGTGGGGCAGCTATGACTGGGAGACGGCGCTGCTGTACTCCGAGGCCGAGGCCGAGGATACCTCGCCCAACGTCAACATGACCCTGCTGCAGCAGCAGCTGGCCCTGTCGACCCCCGATGCCTACAACCCGTTCGGCGGCGGTTGCGTGGACACCACCAGCTGGGGCGACTGCAATCCCAGCTCCCAAGCGGCCATCGACGCCGTGACGTTCGACCTCAAGCGCATCTCGCGCACCACGCTGACGATGGCGGACTTCAAGCTGTCGCGGGCGGACATGTTCCAGTTGCCGGCCGGCCCGATGGGCATGGCGTTCGGACTGGAGGTCCGCCGGGAGACCCAGAGCGACGATCGCGACGAGAACCTGGACGGCACCTTCACCTTCACCGACATGGTGACGGGAGCGACCAACCTGTCGAACGTGGCGGCCGTGAGCCCCAACCCGGACACCGAGGGCAGCCGCACGGTCGGCTCGGCCTATCTGGAGTTCGCGGTGCCGGTGGTGTCGCCGGAGATGGGCGTCCCCCTGATCCATTCGCTGGACGTGCAGATCGCCGGTCGGTTCGAGCACTATTCGGACTTCGGCTCGGTCGGCAGCCCGAAGGTCGCCATGGCCTGGGACGTGGTGGACGGGCTTCGCGTCCGGGCGTCCTATTCCGAAGGCTTCCGCGCCCCGAACCTGGAACAGACCAACGCCACCCAGTACGCACGTCTGGCCAGCGGTGTGGACTACGTCCGCTGCGAGGCGGATCTGAGGGCCGGCCGCATCGCCAACTTCAGCGAGTGCTCGCAGAACACCGCGGGCCTGTCGCTGCTGGTGGCCGGCAATCCGGATCTCGAACCTGAGACGAGCGTGAACCAGTCCTATGGTCTGGTGTTTCAGCCGACCTTCATCCCGGTCGAGTTCGGGAGCTTCACCTTCACCATCGACAAGTGGAAGATCGAGCAGGAGGACATCGTCGGCCTGCTGGGTGTGCAGACGGCATTGGCGCTGGACTATTACGAGCGGCTGAACGGCCGGACCAATCCGCTGGTCAACCGGGACCCGGTGGGGCCGGACGACGACCTGCTGTTCGACGGCACCGGCCTGACGCCGGCGGGCGAAGCGGTCTCGGTCAACGACCGGTTCATCAACCTGCAACCCCAGACGGTCAGCGGCATCGACGTGGCCGCCTACTGGTCGATCGACGACACCCCGCTGGGCAGCTTCGACGTCAGCGTCAACGCCACCAAGCTGGAGGAATTCACCCGCGATCCGGGTCTGATCGTGAACATGTTGTTCGAGGCGCGGGCCAACGGCGAAATCAACGCCGGCACGACCCTGCCGGACCCGTCGGACCTGATCGGCCAGAATGGCCGGCCGGAATGGAAGGTGTCCAGCAACGTCACATGGACCGCCGGATCGTGGCGCGCGGGCCTGTCCAGCCAGTACGTCAGCGGCTTCGAGCAGCCGGGTCTGCTGGGTGCCTCGGGCGAACCGTTCCAGGTCGAGTCGCAGACCGTCTACAATCTGTACGGCCAGTACGAGTTCGCCGACACGACCCGGGTGCGTCTGGGCGTCCGCGACCTGACGGACGAAGGCCCGCCGCTGGCCGATGGCGGCTATCGCGGGTCGGTGCATCAGCCCTGGGGCCGCTACTGGTACGTCAATGTCCGGCGTTCGTTCTGATCCCGCGTTCCTGAAAGGAGTCCGGGCCGCCTTGTGCGGTCTGGGCACCGCCGTGGCGGTTCTGGCCGCCTGCGCGCCCGTGGGGGCGTCGCCGTCCCCTCCGGCCGACGCCCCCACCCCCATCGACTGTCCCCGTTCGGTGGGACGCGAGGTGCGCTGTTTCACGCTGAAGGACGAGGCCGGGGCTTGGCTGGTCATCGCCCTGCCGACGGAGTGGAACGGGCGGCTGATCGTCCACGCCCACGGCGGGCCGCGTACGGGAGAGCCTGAGGCGGACGACGGGCTGGCGGACCTGGACCGGTTCTCGGTGATGGTGCGCCGCGGCTATGCCTGGATAGGCTCGACCTATCGGCGGCCCGGCTATGGCGTGCGGTCCGCGGCCGAGGACGTGGACCGCAGCCGCGCGGTGTTCTGGCGCCTGCACGGACGGCCGACGCTGACCCTGCTGCACGGCCAGTCGTGGGGCGGCAACGTGGCGGCCAAGGCGGCGGAGCTGTACCCGCGCGGCGAGGACGGGACGTTGAACTATGACGGCGTCCTGCTGACGAATGGCGTCGTCAACGGGGGCACGCGGGCCTATCAGTTCCGGGCCGACCTGAGGGCCGTCTACCAGTATTTCTGCGGCAACCATCCCGCGGCGTCCGATCCCCGATACCCGGTCTGGCAGGGCCTGCCGGCCGGAGCCACGATGACGCGGGCGGAACTGCGGCGGCGGGTGGTGGCCTGCACGGGGATCGGCCTGTCGGCGCGGGATCGCACGGCCGCGCAGACGCAGCGGAAGCGCCAGATCCTTGCGGTGACGGGCCTGAAGGAAGACGAACTGATCGACCACCTGAACTGGGCAACCTTCCTGTTCCAGGACCTGGTGCAGGTGCGGCTGGGCGGGCGCAATCCGTTCGACAACGCGACCCGGGTCTATTCAGGATCGGACGACGACGCGGCGCTGAACGCGGGCGTCGAGAGGTTCACGGCGGACCCCGAGGCCGTCGCCATGCTGGCCCACGACGCAGACCTGAGCGGAGCGATCGCGGTGCCGACGCTGACGTTGCACGCCCTGCACGATCCGACCGTCTTCCATTCGGCCGAGGCGGTCTATGCCGAAACGGTGCGCGCGGCGGGCAAGTCGGATCTTCTGCTCCAGGTCACGACCGACGAGGACCAGCACAGCAAGCTGGAAGACGCGTCCTATCTGACGGCACTGATCGCGCTGGAAGGCTGGATCGAGACCGGTGAACGGCCCGCCGCCGACGGCTTCCCGCAGCGGTGCGAGGCGCTGGGGCTGAAGCCGTGCCGGTTCGTCTTGCCCTGAGCGACGGCACCTCTTCAGGCGGCGAGAACCTCGGCCAGGGCCCGGCGCAGCGCCTCGGACGCCGGGTGGACGAGGGTGCCTGAGACGCACCGCATGTCGTCGCGGCGGCTGTGGTGGAAGCGGTGATTGCCGAAGAAGCCGACGGCGCAGTGACCCGCGCGCAGGATGTTGGTCAGTTCTCCGGCCGACCCTTCCACCGTCGTCGGATAGACGGCCTCCAGCCCCGGCTGGCCGGCGAAGGCGCGACGGAAGACGTCGAGGATCTCCGGGGCGGCCAGAAGGTAGCGTTGGGAGTCCAGTCCGGGCAGTGGCCGCTCGCCCCACTCGTGCCAGTCGCGCGCCGCGAGGTTGGCGCCGACGTGGACCCACAGGCGGGTGTGCGTCGGCGCGGGCGCGACGTGTTCCAGATAGGCGGTGCCACCGAGACTCTCGTATTCGTGCCCGCTGGTCGCGGCCAGTTCGACATCGACGTCCCCGCGTCGCGCCAGCCACAGGGCCGCGGCCAACCACACGGCGATCCCTGACCCCCGCTCCGCCGCGCAGCCGAACCAGCCGGACCTCGGGGTCGACAGGATCAGGGTCTTTCCGGACCCGCCGGGCTTCCGGCGACCAATGAGGTTCCAGGCCGGGCGGACGCCGCCACGACCCGCGACCGTCAGCCGGGCGGTCCGGCCGTGCGCGGCGGCCTCGAGGAAGGGATCTGCGTCCCGCGGGGCGAGGACGGCCACGGGTCGACCATAGGGATCGGGTTCGAACGGGGCGTTGAGAGCCAGGGCGTCGCCGGTCGGACCGGTCGTCACCAGCACGGCGGCGGCCGCGCCGCGTGCCTGGACATCGGTCAGGGCGGTCCGGATCGTGGGATGCAGGGCGCTGGACCACCGCTGCGACGGAAGGACGATCATGGCGATCGCCCCGTCCAGCCGCCCCGTGCCGAAGGCGAGGCGGAGCGGGGCGGTCAGGCCGTCGGGGCCGGTCGGCACCACGACCGCCTGTGGAATGATTGGCGCCGTCGAACCCTCGATCGCCAGGGTCGCGGTCGCGACGTCAAAGAACGGCGTCTCGAACGGCTGTCGCAGGCAGTCGTAGCCGGCTTCGGCGAGGCGGGATTCGAGCCAGACACCGGTCGCCTCGTCGCCGGGACCGCCGGACGCCTTGTCGCCGAAACCGGCGTAGCGTTCCAGCACCTCCTGGTGCCAGTCGTCGTCGAACCCGGTCCCGGCCGCGACCGGGGCCGCCGCCAGCCCGGCCACGCCCACGCCCGTGAGGATGCCGCGACGCGAGGGCCTCACGACCGGTCTCCCTGAGGACCGGACGATGTCCTGGATCCCATGTTCATGCGGCTCCTCCCTGCCGGATGCCGTCGTTCGATCGCGGCATCCTGACCGACCGGCGGGCGCGCCGACGGTCGAGCCGATGGGGCCATGCCCGGGGCGTCGAGTCAATTTCACTCTCGCGAGCGTGAAGATTGACAGGTCGCGTCACTCGTGTCCCACTCCCGGTCGAGCGTCGGCGATCATGACTGGCGCCAGGGAGGGAATTGAGATGAGGGCGAGACTTCTCGCGACGGCGTGCGCCGTCGCCGTGCTGGCACCGACGGCGGCGCTGGCCCAGGAACAGCAGACCCGGGACCGCAACGACGAGGTCACCCAGGTCGAGGAAATCATCGTGACGGCGACGCGCCGGGCGGAACGTCTCCAGGACGTGCCCCTGAGCATCACGACGCTGTCGCAGGAGGAGCTCAACCAGCGCGGCATCGTCAACTACGACGGTCTGGCCACGGCCACGCCGGGCGTGACGCTGAACCGGGCCTCGGCCAACTTCAACAACTTCACCGCCCGGGGTATCGCCACCAACGGCTACGGTGCCAACCTGCAGAGCACGGTGGCGATCTACCTGGACGAACTGCCGATCTCGTCGAACGGCAACTCCACCATCCTGGACCCCAGCCTGTACGACGTGGAGCGGATCGAGTTCCTGCGCGGTCCGCAGGGGACGCTGTTCGGTTCCGGCTCGCTGGCGGGCGCTCTGCGCATCCTGACCCACGACCCCGATCCGACCGGATTCGACGCCTCGGCGCTGGTCGATTTCGGCGTCATGAACGAGGGCGGGCTGCGCCAGCGCTACAACGCCATGATCAACGTCCCGCTGGTCGAGAACGAACTCGCCCTGCGCGTTGTCGGCTTCTCGCGCAACGAGGAAGGCTGGGTCGACAACGTCGGAACCGGCATCGAGGACTCCAACACCCTGATCCAGTACGGCGGTCGCGCGATCCTGCAGTGGGAGCCGACGGAGCGGTTCATCGGCCGGCTGATGTACTCGCGCGAGATCTCGAATCCGCACGACTCCTCGCTGACCAACCCGACGCTGGGAACCTTCGTGCGCCGCACCGACCGGCCGGACCTGTTCCAGAGCGACATGGCCAACTACAACCTGACGCTGGAGTACCAGTTCGACGGTGCGCGGCTGACCAGTTCGTCGACGTTCTCGGACTATACGGGCCTGTTCTACGTCGATCTGGCGGGCACCTTCGCCCAGGCCTTCCCGTTCGCGCTGGACGCCGACGCCTGGGACGAGACCTTCGTGCAGGAAATGCGGCTGGTATCCGATCCCGGCGGCAAGGTGGACTGGTCGCTGGGTGCCTTCTACTTCAAGAAGCGTCGCGACGTGGACTACAACTATCGCTCCAGCGAGGCCTTCCTGACCGCGCGGAACCTGACGGGCCTGCCGGACGAGTACTATCAGCGGTTCGGCTCGCATTTCATCAGCCACGAGATCGCGGCCTTCGGCCAGATCACCTATCGCTTCACCCCGGACTTCTGGGTGACCGGCGGCATCCGCTATGGCCTGACCGACGCCCAGGGCTTCACCGAGGCCGGGGGCTACAACTCCAACTATCTGACGCTGGCCCTGTTCGGCGTGACCAACTTCCCGATCACGATCACGCCGATCGCGGCGGCGGAAGGGGTCAAGGCCGAGGAGGAGGGGGCGTCCTATCGTCTCAGCGCTTCGTGGCGTCCGACGCCGTCGGTGACGACCTATGCCGCCGTCTCGACCGGCTTCCGGCCGCCCATCGTCAACGCCCGCGCCGGCGCGGTCAGCACCATCGATCCGACCGACATCATCATCCCCTACGGCGCGACGTCGGACGAGCTGATCAACTACGAGATCGGCGTGAAGGGTCGCTGGTTCGACGGTCGGGTCTATGCCGACGCCGCCCTGTACTGGATCGACTGGAACGACATCCAGGTCCAGGCCAACCGCGTGTCCGATTCCGTGCAGTTCGCCACCAACATCGGCGGCGCGACCAGCAAGGGTCTGGAAGTGTCCGTTCTGGCCGTGCCGTTCGAGGGCTGGACCGTGGGTCTCACCGGATCGTGGAACCACGCCGAGGTCGACGATCTGTCGACGCAGGAAGCGGCGATCTCGGGGGCCGTGATGGGCGCGCGTCTGGCGGGCCCGGAGTTCTCCGGCTCGCTGCGGGTGAACTATGAATGGCAGCCCACGGCCGGCGTCATCGGCAACGCCTCGCTGGCGGTGTCGCACGTGGGCAGCTTCCCCAACGCCTTCCCGAACACGCCGGGACGTCCGCTGGTGCCGCTGCCGACCTATGACGACACGGACGAGTACACCTTCGTCAACGGCAACCTCGCCTTCGCCTTCGACCAGTTCACGGTCGCAGGATATGTCGAGAACCTCTTCGACGACGACTCGGTCAACTACATCCACCCGGAGGCCTTCATCGACGGCCGCTACGGCCGGGTGAAGCCGAGGACGATCGGCATCCGCATCGGCTATGAGTACTGACGGATGACGATCTCCTCCTCCACGAACGGCCCGGGCGCGCGATCCGCGCGCCCGGGTGCCGGCGCCTGGTTCGTCCTCGCCGTCCTGTGCTTCGTCTATGTGCTGAACTTCCTGGACCGGCAGCTGCTGTCGATTCTGGCGAAACCGATCCAGGACGAGCTGGGTGTGACCGACGGCCAGCTGGGCATGCTGGGCGGGCTCTATTTCGCGGCCTTCTACTGCATCCTGGCCATCCCTGTCGGATGGCTTGCGGACCGGACCAACCGGGTCAGGGTTCTGTCCCTGGCCTGCGCCCTGTGGAGCGCGGCGACCGCGGCCTGCGGCCTGTCCGCCAACTACGGACAGCTGGCGGTGTCGCGGATGGCCGTCGGCGTGGGGGAGGCGGGCGGCGTGCCGCCGTCCTATGCGATCATCTCGGACTATTTCCCGTCGGGCACCCGGGGGACGGCGCTGAGCCTGTTCAACCTCGGGCCGCCGATCGGTCAGGCCCTGGGCGTCGCCTTCGGGGCTTCGATCGCGGCCGCCTATTCATGGCGCGACGCCTTCATCTGGGTGGGGGTGATCGGGGTCGCGACGGCGGTCGTGGTCTTCCTGTTCGTCAAGGAGCCCAAGAAGGGCGGTCTCGACCAGCTGGAGACCCACCCGCCGGCCGACGCCGCGCCGGTCCCGCGGGCGGGCTTCTGGGCGACCTGCAAGATGTTCTTCGCCAATCCCGTGCTGCGTGGCATGGCGCTGGCCTGCGCGGCGACGCAGTTCGTCACCTATGCCCTGCTGAATTTCGCGACCCTGTTCCTGATGCGCGAGAAGGGCATGACGCTGGAGCAGGTGGCGGTCTGGTACGCCCTCCTGGTTCTGGTCGGCACCGGGGCGGGCATGCTGGTGTCGGGCCGGCTGATCGACCGCCTCGCGAAGCGGTCGAAGACGGCCTACGCTTGGTTGCCGGCGGTGGGACTGGCCCTGGCCGCGCCGCTGTTCGCCGCCTTCGTCTGGGCCCCGACCTGGTCGCTGGCGCTGATGTTCCTGCTGCTGCCGATGGGGCTGAACTATTTCTACCTCTCGCCGGCGGTGACACTGGTGCAGGAAGAGGTCCGGCCCGACCAGCGGGTCATGTCCGGTGCCCTGCTGCTGCTGGTCATGAACCTGATCGGTCTGGGTCTGGGGCCGACCTATCTGGGCGCGGCGAGCGACTGGTTCCGCGCCAGCCATCCCGACAACTCGCTGCAGATGGCGCTGTACACCTTGCTGCCCTTCTACGCCTTGGCCATCGCCCTGTTTGTCGGGCTGGCGGGCAAGATCCGGCGCCAGGTGGCCAAGGAGTCCACATGATGATCCGCCTTTTCGCCCTGTCGCTGGCGGCACTGGCCGTCGCCTGCGCCTCTCTGCCGGCCTTGGCCCAGCCGGTGGTGCAGGCACCCGCGGGCACCGTGAGCGGTCAGAGCGTCGACGGCGTCGACGCCTTCCGGGGCATTCCCTACGCCCAGGCTCCGACGGGCTGGCGGCGCTGGAAACCGCCTGCGGCGCTGTCGCCATGGCGGGGGACGCGGGAGGCGGTCGCGTTCGGCCCGGCCTGCCACCAGCCCGTCGCGCGCGGGACCAGCATCTATGCCGCCGCCGAGGCACCGAAGATGAGCGAGGACTGCCTGTCGCTGAACATCTGGCGTCCGCAGGGCGCGGAGAAGGCACCGGTGTTCGTCTGGATCCACGGCGGGTCGCTGATGTACGGGTCGAGCAGCGAGACGATGTACGACGGTGCCCGGATGGCGGCGAGCCAGGGCATGGTCGTGGTGACCATCAACTATCGCCTCGGCGTACTGGGTTGGCTGGCCCATCCGGAACTGAGCGCGGAGTCGCGCGGCAACGTCTCGGGCAACTATGGCCTGATGGACCAGGTCGCGGCGCTGAAATGGGTTCAGGCCAACATCGCGGCCTTTGGCGGCGATCCGGACAATGTGACGATCGCGGGCGAGTCCGCGGGCGCGCTGAGCGTCATGTATCTGATGGCCTCGCCCGAGGCGCGGGGTCTGTTCCACCGGGCCGTCGCCCAGAGCGCCTACATGATCTCCACGCCCGAGCTGCGCTCCAGCCGCTACGGTGACGTGCCGGCCGAGGGGCTGGGTTTCTGGCTGCAGGGCAAGCTGGGTCGGGCGGGGCTGGCCGAGATGCGGGCCATGGACGCGCAGGAGCTGACGGTCGCCGCGCAACAGGCCGGCTATGCGCCGTTCGGCACCATCGACGGGGCCTGGCTGCCGGAGCAGCTGGTCACGGTGTTCGACCGTGGCGAGCAGGCGCAGGTGCCGGTCCTGATCGGCTTCAACGACGGGGAAATCCGGTCGCTGCGGTTCCTGATCCCGCCGTCCCCGCCGACCGGGGCGGCGGCCTATGAGGCCGCGATCCGGGAGCGGTACGGCGACCTCGCCGACACGTTCCTGAGGCTGTATCCGTCCGACGACATCCCCGAAAGCCTGATGGATACACAGCGGGACGGGCTGTACGGCTGGACCGCCGAGCGGCTGGCGCGACGCCAGACCCGGCTGGGGGAGGGGGCCTACCTCTACTTCTTCGACCACGGCTATCCGGCCGCGGACGACGCGGGACTGCACGCCTTCCATGCGGTCGAGATCCCCTATGTGTTTTCGGCGATGGACAAGCTGCCGCCGCTCTGGCCCGCGCCGCCCGACACCGCGCAGGAGCGGGCGCTGTCCGACGCCATGATGGCCTACTGGGGCTCGTTCGCGCGCGCGGGGGTTCCGACGGCACCCGGGCAACCGGACTGGCCGGCCTACGGGGCGACCGAGGCCTACATGCTGTTCGACGGAACGCCGCAGCCGGGTCGGGATCTCATGCCCGGGATGTTCGAGATGCAGGAGGCGGTGGTGTGCCGGCGCGTGAAGGCCGGGGGCATGCCGTGGAACTGGAACTTCGGCGTGATCGCCCCGACGCCGCCGCCCGCGGCCACGGGCTGCCCATGATCCAGGGGGAGATGCAGGACTGGCCCCTGACCCTCGACAAGCTGCTGGACCACGCCGCCAAATGGTGGCCCGACCGGCAGGTTGTGACGGCGCGGGACGGGGGACGGTCGGACAGCGTGGACTATGCGGCGCTGCGGGCGCGCAGTCGCCGGGTGTCCGCCGCCCTGGCGCGGTTGGGCGTCGGCCGTGGCGACCGGGTGGCGACCCTGGCGTGGAACACCCGCGCGCACGTCGAGACCTGGTACGGCGTCATGGGCATGGGGGCCGTGTGCCACACGCTGAACCCCCGGCTGACCGAGGCGCAGCTGTCGGCCATGCTGACCCAGTCGCAGGCGGCGGTCCTGATCGCCTCTGCGGACCTTGTCCCGCTGGCACGGCGGGTGATGGCCCGGACGCCGTCGCTGAAACGGGTGCTGGAGATCGACCGGGAGATGGACGAACCCGGTGGCGCCGACGCGCTGGAAGGCCTGCTGGACGATGCCGGCGCAGACGTGGTCTGGGGGGACTTCCCGGAGACGACGCCGTGCGGCCTGTGCTTCACCTCTGGCACGACGGGTGCGCCCAAGGGCGTCACCTACACCCACCGGTCCAGCTTCCTGCACACCTTCCGCCAGCTGCAGGCCGACGTGATGGGGCTGGGCGCAGCGGACTCGGTATTGACCGCTGTGCCGATGTTCCACGCCAACGCATGGGGGCTGCCATTCGCCGTGCCCGCGGTCGGGGCCAAGCTGGTGCTGCCCGGCAAACATCTGGACGGGGCCAGTCTGGCGCGGCTGATCGAGGCGGAGGGCGTGACCGTCGCGGTGGGCGTCGCCACGGTGTGGCTGGGTCTGGTCGAGCATCTCGAGGCGACGGGGGGACAGACCCCGACGCTGCAGCGGATCATCGTCGGGGGTGCGCCGCTGGCGCCGGCCCTTATGGAGCGGATCGAGGCGCGGCTGGGCGTGGCGGTGCAGATGAGCTGGGGCATGACCGAGCTGTCGCCGCTGGGCACCTGCGCCGCGCCGGGCGATCCGGGGCGGGCGGCGCACGTGTCGGGGCGACCGGCGGTGGGCGTGGACCTGCTCATCACCGACGCCGCGGGCCGGGCCCTCCCCGAGCAGCGGGGCGTGGAAGGCCATTTGCGCGTGCGCGGCGCCTCGGTCATCGAACGCTATTTCGGCGAGACAGAAAGCGCCACCGACGCCGACGGCTGGTTCGCCACCGGGGATCTGGCGCGGCTGGAATCCGACGGCGCCCTGGCCATCACCGGGCGGGCCAAGGATCTGATCAAGTCCGGTGGGGAGTGGATCAATCCGGCCGAACTGGAGGCGGTGATCAACGAGAACCCCGCCGTGTCCCTGGCGGCCGTCATCGGGCGGCTCGATTCCAAATGGGGCGAACGGCCCGTGCTGGTGGTACAGACCCGTGCGGATCACGAGGTCGGCGACGAAGCCCTGCTGGCCCCGTTGCGCGGACGGGTGGCGCCGTGGTGGATTCCCGACGCGGTGATCCGCCTGGCCGAGATGCCGCTGGCGTCCACGGGCAAGATCGACAAGATGCGGTTGCGAGTTGAATATGGCGGTTGCTGAGAAGAGCGTGGCGAAGACGGCCCCCCGGGCCGCGAGTCCGGCCAAGGCCCCGAAGCCGCGCGCGCGCCGCACCAAGGTCGAGCAGCGCGCCGACAAGATGGAGCAGATCCTCGACGCGGCCGAGTATCTGTTCTCGGTCCACGGCCTGTACGGCGTGACGCTTAAGGACGTGGCCCAGCGCGTGGGCGTGCACCACACGCTGCTGAACTACTATTTCACCGACAAGAAAAAGCTGTTCGACGACGTCATCGCGCGGCGCGCGGGAATCACCAGCGCCAAACGGATCGAGGCGCTGGACGCCTATGACGCCGCGACCGGAGGCAAGCCGACCGTGGAAGGCGCGCTGCGCGCCTTCCTCGACACCGATCTGGACCTTTACAGCCAGGGCGGCGAGGCGTGGAAGAACTACGGGGCTCTCGGGGCGCAGGTGTCGAACACGCCCTACGGTGCCGAACTGATGGACTTCCATTTCGACCCGGTCGTTCTGAAGCTGATCGGCCTGTTGAAGAAGGCGCTGCCCGACTGCGCCGAGGAAGACATCTTCTGGGGCTACCACTTCGTCACCGGAGCGCTGATGCTCACCCTGGCCCGAACCGGGCGGATCAATCGCCTGTCGGGCGGGCGGTGCGACTCCGACGACTTCGAGGCGGTGAAGCAGCGCATGGCGAGCTTCATGGCTGCCGGCTTCCACGAAATCTGCAAGACCCGCGCGGGGGCGCGTCGCTGAGGCGCCCGACCTGCTGATTCACCACTGACCATCGGAGAGTGCACATGTCGCTGAAAGGGCGCGTCGCCATCGTCACGGGCGCGGGCGGAGGTCTGGGGCGCGAGCACGCCCTGTATCTGGCGTCCCAAGGGGCGGCCGTGGTCGTCAACGACATGAACCCGGAGGTTGCCGCGGCGGTCGCGGCCGAGATCGAGGCGACGGGCGGCGAGGCCCTGGCCGTCGCCGCTTCCGTCACCGACGAGGCCGCGGTGGCCGACATGGTGGTGAAGACCATGGCCCGCTGGGGCCGTGTCGACATACTGGTCAACAACGCTGGCATCCTGCGCGACAAGAGCTTCGCCAAGATGGATCTGGCGGACTTCCGCCTGATCGTCGACGTGCACCTGATGGGGGCGGTGATCTGCACCAGGGCGGTGTGGGAGATCATGCGGACCCAGACCCACGGCCGCATCGTCATGACCACCTCATCCTCGGGCCTGTACGGAAACTTCGGCCAAGCCAACTACGGCGCGGCCAAGATGGCTCTGGTCGGCCTGATGCAGACCCTGGCGATCGAGGGGGAGAAGTACGGCATCCGCGTCAACTGCCTCGCACCCACGGCGGCAACCGGCATGACCGAGGGGCTGCTGCCGCCTCAGGCGCTGGAGCGGCTGAACCCGAAGCTGGTCAGTCCGGCCCTGCTGTTGCTGTGCGGCGACGAGGCGCCGACCCGGGCCATCGTCTGCGCCGGGGCCGGGCATTTCGCCCGGGCCACCGTCACCCTGACGCCCGGCCGGTTCATCGGCGGCGGCGAGGACGCGGGACAGCGACTGGTCGCGGCCTGGGACGACGTCTCGGACGCGGAAGGCGCGATCGTGCCCGCCTACGGCTTCACCCAGGCCGAGCGCGAGGTGGTCAGCGCCGAGGCCCACGCGACCCGGGCGGACGGCTGAGCATGGACGGGTCGACGCGACGCGGGGTGATCCTGGGCGCCGCGGCGGTGCCGCTCCTGATGGGCGCGGGCGCGTCGGACCCGCTTCACGTCGCGGTGGACGCCGCCTTCGCAGACGGCGCGACCAGTGTCCTGGTCGCGCGGCGGGACGAGGTGCTGGCGGAGCGCTACGCCGCGGACTGGCCCGCCGACCGTCCGCGCGAGGTCGCCTCGGTGGCCAAGAGCATCCTGGCGGTGCTGCTGGCCATGGCAGTGGAGGACGGCGCGATCCGGGACTTCGACCGGCCGGCGGCCGACTGGATCCCGGCATGGCGGGACGACGAGCGGCGCGACATCACGCTGCGGCATCTGATGAGCATGACCTCCGGGCTGGATGACTCCGGCCTGGCGTTGCGGGGCGTGACGGGCGACCAGTTCGCCCTGAACGCCGCCGCGCCGCTGCGCGACGCCCCGGGCACGCGATGGGCCTACAACACCGCGGCGTATCACCTGCTGTTCCATGTGCTGGCGCGGGCCACGGGCGAGACCGTGGACGCCTACGCCGCGCGCCGTCTGCTGGGGCCGCTCGGGATGGACGGCACGGTCTGGGTGACCAACACGGGCCGCGGCGCCGACGGCCCCGTGACCAACTGGTACAGCGCCGCCTGCACCGCGCGAGACCTGCAGCGGTTCGGGGCCATGGTGCTGGCCGCCGGCCGCGGCCTGATCTCGCCCGGGTCGCTGGCAGCCCTGACCACGCCTTCGCAGTCGCTGAACCCCTCCTATGGCCTGCTGTGGTGGAGCAACGCCATGCCAGGCTTCGACGCGACGGGGCGTGTCCCCGGACGTCGCTTCCCCGACGCGCCGCATGACGTCGTCGCCGCGCTGGGCGCCGGCGGGCAGGCGGTGATGCTGGTCCCGTCGCGGGGCCTGACCGTGATCCGGCAGGGCAACCCGCCGCGCCGGGCCGCGGGGCTGGCGGACCTGCTGGGCGCCGCCCTGGCGGCGACCCCGGCCTGATCCCGGGCGGAGACATGACCTTGACCCAGCGTCCGCTGCACGGCCGCACGGCCTTCATCACCGGGGCGTCGAGCGGCCTCGGTCTGCACTTCGCCCACCTGCTCGCCGGGGTGGGTGCCAGCGTCGCCCTGGCGGCGCGCCGCACCGACCGGCTGGAGGCCGTGGTCGCCGCCATCACCGCGGAGGGGGGCCGCGCGACCGCGGTGGAACTGGACGTCACCGACGCCGGGGCCATCGGCCCGGCCATGGATCTGGCGCAGGCGCGGCTGGGCCCCCTGTCGATCCTGGTCAACAACGCTGGCGTCAGCGGGGAGGGGGCGGCGCTGTCCCTGCCCGTCGAGACGCTGGACCAGACCTTCGACGTCAACGTGCGCGGCGTGTACGTCGCCGCACGCGAGGCGGCGAAGCGCATGCTCGACGCGGGCGAGGCCGCGGCGGGACGCGCGCGGATCGTCAACATCGCCTCGATCGCCGGCCTCGTGCAGCTGCCGGGGTTGACGGGCTACTGCGCCTCCAAGGCGGCCGTGATCTCGCTGACGCGCGGGCTGGCACGGGAGTGGGCGAAGCGGCACATCGCGGTGAACGCCATCGCGCCGGGCTACATCGAGACCGAGATCAACGCCGACTGGTTCGCCACCGACGAGGGCAAGGCGCAGATCGCCGGATTTCCGCGTCGGCGGCTGATGGACCAGGACGCGCTGGACCAGACCCTGATGCTGCTGGTCGGCGACGCGGCCCGGCACATCACGGGCGCGGTCATCGCCGTGGACGACGGCCAGTCGCTCTGACGTGGTCTGGACTCGTCGGGCGGCGGGCGACGAAGGGCTGGCGAGCGAGGGCATGGACGCCGGCGGAGGCCTGTTGGAACAATCGCATCTCCGCCTCGCGCAATGCGTCAGCCTCACCGCGGCCGACTGACCTTTCCCGGCCGGTCGTCGACCGCGGTCAATTCCGCGCTGGACGGGGTGCCTCCGCGGGCGTTCAATCGCCGACTGTGGAGAATCTGACTTGGACGCGGCACTCGAACGGACGGAGAAGGAACTGACGGTGCTGCGGCTGATGTACGCCGTCAGCCTGCGCCTCGGCGACGAGATGCGCGTTGCCTCCGACAGCCATATGGACCAGCACCAGCTTCTGGGCTTCACCCTGATCAACCGCTTCGCAGGTCTGACCCAGTCTGACCTCGCCGAACACTTGCACAGGTCTGCCGTGCACGTGTCCCGCCTGGTCGACGAGCTTGAGGTCCAAGGGCTGGTGGAGCGGCGCGCTCACAGGTTCGACCGGCGCAGCAAGGATCTGCATCCGACGGAGAAGGGCACCGCGGTCTACGCGCGGATGCGGGAGCGATCCGTGCAACTGGCGGCGGAGGTCTTCAGGGAAACGCCCAAGGAGCGACTGGACATCCTGAGCCAGCAGGCGGTCCGGATCTCGGAGCGGCTTCATCTGGCGCTCACATCCGTCGCGCCGGGCCTCTGAGGTCAGCCTGCCCTTGATGCCGTCGTCCCACCCGGCGGCAGCTGTTCCCGCGCCCGCGGGAGGAACTCGTCGCCCGGCGCTCGATCGGGTCCGCAAAGGCCCGGCGGGCTGTGTGGCGAGAATGGCGGGAGGAACCCTCGTCGGCCGACCCGAAAGGGCGAACGGCAGACGGCTTCAAAGGCCCGGCCTCAGCGCAGCCGTCATCAGACAAGAACCCCGACCCGTCCGTCCGGCAGGTCAGTGGCCATGGTCTCCGTCGGTCTCCGTCTCCGCCGCCGTACCCGCCGGCAAGGCCTCGCCGTCGGCACCGACGAACCAGAAGGGCGCCCGCGGCCGCTGGCGGGGGGCGATCTCGTTCATGCCGGCGTCGTACACCCGGCCGTTCAGAACGGTGAAGGCCACGGAGCTGGTGTTGCGGATGTTCTCCAGCGGATTCCCGTCCAGCACCACCATGTCGGCCAGCTTGCCGACCTCCAGCGAGCCGATGTCGCGGTCCATCCCCAGCGCCCGGGCGCCGTTCAGCGTGCCGGCGCGAAGGGCGTCCAGCGGCGCCATGCCGCCCTGGGACAGCATCCACATCTCCCAGTGCGCTGCCAGACCCTCACGCTGGCCATGGGCGCCGATGGCCACCACGACGCCTTCGTCTGACAGTCGCTTCGCCTCGCGCGCCACCGAGATGTGGTTCCACTCATTGTCGGGAAGCGTCACGGGCCGGCGCGCGCGCGCGTCCAGCAGGCGGCGCGGCACATATTGCGTCAGGATCGGATGGTTCCAGACCTCGCTTTCCTGATACCAGTAGTTCTCGCCGTAGCTGCCGCCATAGGCGACCGACAGGGTCGGATTGTAGGCCGTGCCGGTCTGGCGCCAGAGCTGGTGGACGTCGTCGTAGAGCCGGGCCAGCGGGATCGCATGTTCGATCGTGGTGTGGCCGTCGATGACCATGGTCATGTTGTGCTGGAACAGCGAGCCGCCCTCGGGCACCACCATCATCCCCAGCTGGCGCGCCCCTTCGATGATCTGCTGGCGCTGGTCGCGGCGCGGCTGATTGTAGCTTTTGACCGTGGTGATGCCCGCGGCCTGCATCCGGCGGAGGGTCGACAGCGCGTCGTCGAGGTCGTCGACCTGGGCGGTGAACGCGGTGTTCGCGCCGTACAGGATGGTGCCGGTCGAGAAGATGCGCGGGGCCACCACCCGGCCGGACCGCGCCAGCTCGCTGTGAGCCACGATCTCGCTGGTGCCGGCCGACGGGTTGAAGATGGTCGTCACGCCAAAGGCGAGGGAGGCGTAGTTGACCCAGCTCTGCTCCGGGATGATCTGGTTCGAGCCCATGGCGCCGTGCCAGTGGGCGTCGACGATGCCGGGCATGATGGTCTTGCCGGTCATGTCGAGGACCGGAACGCCTGCCGGGATCGGGGTGGACGCGGCGGGGCCGATGGCTTCGATCCGGGCACCGTCGATGATGATGACGCCGTTCTCGATGACCTCGGCACCGTTCATGGTGATCAACCGCGCCCCGGCTATGGCGAGGCGGCCTTCCGGCGCATCGGTCGGCACCGGGAAGCCGAGGTCGATCCCGGCCTCGGCCGGTTCGGGCAGGTCCTCGGGCGCGCCTTCGACGAAGGCAAAGGCCTCGTTGAGGTCACGGGTGAAGAGCTGGGGCCCCAGCGACCACTGCAGCCGCCGGGAGTCGCCGGACCAGCTGAGCCAGTCGCCGGCGTCGCGTGTGACCCGGGCCTGGGGCAGGGACTTGCCGTCGGCGCTGACGGTTATCGGGCGCCCGGCGGCCACGAAGGGGGCCACATAGACATTGAACCGCTCGGACCAGCCGATCCAGTTGCCGTCCGGGGATACGGCGAACTCATTGGCCCACTCCGAAGTCAGGTGCGTGCGCGCGTCGTCGCCGTCCAGATCGACCGAGAACAGGGTGCGCTTGTCGCCGTCCCGACCGGACAGGAACAGGCGGTCGTCGTCTGCGCCGAACTGGGGACCGGTGCCCTCATCGGTGATCAGGACCGCGTCTCCGCCGCCGGTCGGGATGCGATAGACGCCGGGGTCGCGGGTCCAGAGAGCCTGCATCAGGGAGCCGCCGCCCGTTGCGCGATAGACCACGGTACGACCGTCGGGCGAGAACACCGGCTCGACATAGTGGCCGGGCCGCGGGGTGATCACCCGGCCCACGCCGCCCGAAGCAGAGACCACCCGGACCGCGCCGAGCGCCTCGTCGTCCCAGGTCACATAGACGATCGACCGGCCGTCGCGGGACCAGTTGGGATAGAGCTCGAAATGGTCGCTCTGGCGCGTCAGCCGCCGTGCCGTGCCCGTCGGCAGGTCCCGGATCCAGAGATTGCCAAGGGCCTCGAAGACCACGCGCGTGCCGTCCGGAGACGGGCGGGCCCAGCGGATCATCTTCACATCGAAGGTGTCGGGCGCCACCTCGACCGGTACCCGGACCGTATCCTGGACCCGGCGCGTGTCGGCGACGTGGAAGGGAATGTCGGCGACCTCCTGCGAGGCCACATCGACGCGCTGGATGCGGCCGTCGGCCCAGAAGACGATGGCGCGGCTGTCGGGCGTCCAGCTGATCGCCGGATAGACGCCATGGACGGCCCAGGTCTCCTGGAGGTCGCGGTCGAGCCCCGAGAAGACGGGCGTCTCGCGTCCGGACTCGATGTCCATCACATAGAGAGTCGACTGGTAGCGAACGCGGCGGATGAAGGCGATCGACTTGCCGTCGGGCGAGGGGGTCGGCCGGATCGAGCCGCCGGGTCCGGTGATGTAGGGCTCGATCTCGCCGGTCTCGCGGTCGAGGCGCCGGATGACATAGATCTGCTCGTTGACGTCCTTGGAATATTCGAATGTCGCGCCCGGCGTGGCGTCGTCGCTGAAGTACAGATAGCGACCGTCGGGCGAGAAGGCCGGCTCGCCGGTGTCTTTCTGCTGGGTGCGGCGCTCGGTCATCTGCACGCCGCTGCCGCCGGAGCGGTGGTACAGCCACATCTCGCCCGCCCCGAGGGATCGGGCCGAAGTGAAATGCTTGCGCGCGACGATAAACTGGCCGTCCGGTGTCCACTCCGGCTGATTCAGCAGGCGGAAGCTTTCCCTGGACACCTGGATCGGGTTCGTGCCGTCGGCCTCCATGATCCAGATGTTGTCGCCGCCCGCCCGGTCCGAGGTGAAGGCGATGTGGCGGCCGTCCGGCGACCATTTCGGCTGCATATCCCAAGCCACGCCGGAGGCTATGGCGCGGGCCTCGCCGCCGGAGACCGGCATGACATAGATGTCGCCAAGCAGGTCAAAGACGAGGGTCCGCCCGTCGGGGCTGACATCCAGCGACATCCAGGTGCCGCGGGTCACGTCGATGGACACGTCGCGCGACGGTCCCGGCGGGTTCTGCACGTCCCATTCGGGCGCTTCAGCGGGAGCATCAGCGGCCGGAGCGGCCGGTTCGCCGCCCGGCGGGGCCGGTTCCGGCGTCTGGGCGGTGGCAGAACCGGCAAAGGCCAGCAGGATGACCGAGGTCAGGAACGCGCGCGTCATGGTGTGTGTCATCCCCGGAGACATGGCCGGGCGTCCTTCGCCGTCGCCGACGGCCGCACCCTTGTGGCAACTCAACCTTGTCCGGAGCCGGAAGTCCACCGGCCGACCGACGCCCGGCCTGTTGCTGGCCGTCGAGCAACCGTCGGACGGCTTTCGCTGGATCCACGGATCTCAAATCAGGATCAGGTGGGCAGACGGCGCGACCGTCCCCCGACGTCGGACAAGGTCCGGACGTTTCGAGCGGACTTCCCGGTGTCAGCGTGGCGGCCGTTGATCGACTGAGTGCGTGGCGGTGCGGCCAGTCGAAGGACAACTTGTCTCCGCGGAGGCGGGAAATCTGTTGGGCGCGTGGGGATCGACTCTCTTCTCGGAACGCCCTTTAGGCGCAAAGGCGGGCAGAGGTGCCTGCTTCTGACTCGTTACCGACGTCACGAAGGTCCGCTTTCGGGGGCTGGAGATGCCGATCCAACGCCCCCCTGGGCTTGGAGCTGGTTTTCACATTCGCAGGCCGAACCTCGGTCCAAGCCAGATCATCAGGCTGTAGAGGACAATCGTCAGCAGGCATCCGACAATCAGGGCCGCCCAGAAATTAACGCCGGCTCTCAGCAGCGCGGGGATGGCGAGGAACATCGGCAGGGACGGCACGACAAACCAGAAGGTCGCCATGGCATGGTCGGCCATGTTCGCCGGATCCGGTCGGTCGCGCCACAGCCAGATCATTCCGAGCACCGAGATCAGCGGCAGCGATGCGATGAGCGCCCCGAGACCGGGGTAGCGTCTGGACACCGTCGAGATCGCCGCGATGATCACGCCGGAGATCGCCGCCTTGAGAACGAAGTAGAGCATCTAGACCACCCGCTTGACCTCTGAATACGCGCCCTCGGTGCGCAAAGTGATGGTCACTGGCTCGCCCGTGCGATTGCGCCAGAACCAGCCATGGCTGCCGTCGAAGGCGGCGACCAGTTCGCCCTCGACCCTTTGCTCTGAACCCTTGCCATAGCCGTGGTAGGGCGTGCCGGGACGGTCGGCGTGTGTGTCGTAGTTGATCGCGCCGCCGCTGCTGGTCCAGGTGAAGCGGACGCGAGCTCCCTCGGTCATCACCAGCTTGATCTCGGCTCCCTGGTCGGGCTCCAGGGTCAGGACGGTCTCGTCGGAGCGCACTCCCGGTGTCGCAGCCGCCGGGGCGGTGGCGGCCGTCGCGGTCGTCGTCGCGGCGGCGGGAGCCGTTGCAGCAACGGCCAGACCCGCTTCTTCGGCTTCGGCCTCGGCGGCGAGTTGCATCTTGATGCGGCCCATCTCGGTCAGGCCGAGAACCGAGCCGATCCGGGTGGGATCGACGCCGTATTCGGCAGGCAGCACGACGGTGACCAGGAGAGCGGTGGCGACCACGGCGGCGATGCCGGTTGACCGCAGCAGTTGGCCGGTCGAGGGCAGTTCGGAGGCGTCGGGCTTGCTGGCGTTATACATGGGTCAGGTCTCCGGTCAGGCGACGAAGAAGCCGACGAGCTGATAGCCCGCCAGAATGAAGCCGAGGGTCATGACGACCACATTGGCGGTGTAGGCGTGACGCCAGAAGCTGGAAGACTTCCGCCAGAAGCCCATGACGATCAGGATGGCCCCCAGCGCCAGAAGCTGGCCGATCTCGACCCCGACGTTGAACGCCAGCAGATTGCCGATCAGGCCGTCGGGCGACATGCTGAAGTCCTGGAGTTTGGTCGCCAGGCCGAAGCCGTGGAACAGGCCGAAGACCAGGGTCGCGACCTTGGTATTTGGCTGGAAGCCGAACCACCGCTGATAGGCACCCATGTTGTCGAGCGCCTTGTAGACCACCGACAGGCCGATGATCGCGTCGACCAGATAGCTGGACACGCTGACGTCGGTAAGCACGCCCAACAGCAGGGTCGAGGAGTGGCCGATGGCGAACAGCGTCACATAGATGCTGATGTCTTTCATCCGGTAGAGGAAGAAGATCACCCCCAGCAGAAACAGCAGGTGGTCATAGCCGGTGACCATGTGCTTCGCCCCCAGATACAGGAACGGCCAGAACAGGAAGCCGGAGGTCTCCTGAATGTAGCCCTTGTCGCCGTCGGCGACGCCGTGGGCGAGTGCCGCCGTCAGCAGGCCGTTGAGGAACAGGATCAGCAGCCCGAGCAGCAGGACGCTGGCGGGCGTCCTCAGCCAGGCGGCCCATCGATGGGTCGCGGCGGTCATGGGTTGCTCCGATAGAACGGAAGACGATTCATCCAGGCGGGCCGGGGGCCCGCCGGGCGTGGCGGACGGCCGTGGACGAGGCTGTAGAGGGCGGGCAGAACGAGCAGGGTCAGGATCGTCGAGGAGAGGATCCCGCCGATGACGACCGTCGCCAGAGGGCGCTGGACTTCGGCACCGGCCCCCACGTTCAGCGCCATCGGCACGAAGCCGAGACTGGCGACCAAGGCGGTCATCAGCACCGGCCGCAAGCGGGTCAACGCACCCTCGCGGATCGCCTCACCGACCGGCTTGCCCTCTGCGATCAGGCTGCGGATGAAGCTGACCATGACGACGCCGTTGAGCACGGCGACACCGGACAGGGCGATGAAGCCAACAGCCGCCGAGATGGACAAGGGCAAGCCCCGCATCGCCAGAGCGGCAACCCCGCCGGTCAGCGCCAGCGGGACGCCCGAGAAGACGATGGCCGCGTCCTTCACCGAGCGGAACAGGGCGAACAGCAGGCCGAAGATCAGCAGCAGCACCACGGGCACGACCAGTTGCAGCCGCTTGGCGGCCGAGATCAGTTGCTCGAACGTGCCGCCGTAGCTGATCCAGTATCCAGGCGGCACCTCGACCTCGGCCCCGACCTTGTCCTGAACCTCGGCGATGAAGGAGCCTAGGTCGCGGCCCCGCACATTGGCGGTGACGACGACGCGGCGCTTGCCGTCCTCGCGACTGATCTGGTTCGGACCGGTCTCGACAGCGATGGTCGCGATCTCCTCCAGCGGCACGAAGGCCGTGCCGCCCGAGCCGGGCACGGGGATGCCCAGGCGACCGATGCTCTCGGTGTCTTCGCGGAGCGCCTCGGGCAGACGGACGACGACGTCGAAGCGCCGGTCGCCCTCGAATACCTGACCGGCGACGACGCCGCCGATGGAGGCCGAGACCACCTGCTGGACGTCGTCCATGCTGATGCCGAGCCGCGACAGGGCGGCGCGGTCGGGTCTGATCTGGAGCACCGGCAGGCCGGTGACCTGTTCGACCGAGACGTCCTCGGCCCCCTCGATGCCGCCGATCACCCCTTCGACGGCGTTGCCGACCTCCAGCAACTGGTCGAGGTCGTCGCCGAAAATCTTGATGGCGACGTCGGCCCGCACGCCGGACAGCAGTTCATTGAACCGCATCTGGATCGGCTGGGTGAACTCGTAGTTGTTGCCGGGGATCTCGGCGACGGCCGCCTGCATCTCAGACAGCAGTTCCGCGCGGGGCTTTCTTGGGTCCGGCCAGTCCTTGCGGTCCTTCAGCATGATGAAGGTGTCGGCGACCGAGGGCGGCATGGGGTCGGTGGCGATCTCGGCGGTGCCGATCTTGGCCACGACCCGCTCCACCTCGGGGAACTGGGCGATGCGCCGCTCCAGGGCGGTCTGCATCTGCACGGCTTGGCTGAGCGAAGTGCCGGGGATGCGCAGGGCGTGCATCGCGATGTCGCCTTCGTCGAGATTCGGGATGAACTCCGACCCCATGCGACTGGCCCCGAGGGCGGCAATCGCGACCAGGGCGACGGCGACCGCGACAAAGGCCACCCGCAACCGCAAGGCCATCTCCAGCGCGGGCTGGTAGAAGCGGCGGGCTCCGCGCATGACGAAGCTGTCCTTCTCCTCGACCTTGCCGGTGACGAACATGGCGACGGCGGCCGGGACGAATACCAGCGAGAGGACGAGGGCGCAGGTGAGGGCGATAACGACCGTGATCGCCATCGGGTGGAACATCTTCCCCTCCACCCCGGTCAGGGCGAAGATCGGCACATAGACGAGGGTGATGATCAGGACCCCGAACAGGGACGGTCGAATCACTTCGCTGGAGGCCGAGGCCGCAAGGGCGAAGCGTTCGTCGCGGGTCAAAAGACGACCCTGTTGATGCTGCGCCTGTCCAAAGCGGCGCAGGCAGTTCTCGACGATGATGACGGCCCCATCGACGATCAGGCCGAAGTCGAGCGCGCCCAGGCTCATCAGATTGCCGGAGACCCCGGTCCGCACCATGCCGGTGATGGTCATCAGCATGGTGATGGGGATGACGGCGGCGGTGATCAGGGCGGCGCGGATGTTCCCGAGCAGCAGGAACAGCACGACGATGACCAGCAACGCCCCCTCGACGAGGTTCTTCTCGACGGTGTGGATCGCGCGGTCGACCAGGTCGGTCCGGTCATACACCGGCACGGCGCGGACGCCCGCCGGCAGAGCCTCGGCCGCCGTCTCCAGCCGCGCGGCGACGGCCTGGGCGACGGTGCGGCTGTTCTCCCCGACCAGCATGAACACCGTGCCGAGCACGACCTCTCGCCCGTCCTCGGTCGCGGCCCCGGTGCGCAGTTCCTCGCCCATGATCAGGTCGGCGACGTCGGCGACCCGGACCGGCACACCATTGCGATTGGAGACGATGATGGCGCCCAGGTCTTCCAGGCTCTCGGCCTGACCGGGCACGCGGACCAGATACTGTTCCCCGAACCGTTCGACATAGCCGGCGCCGACACTGGCGTTGTTGCGGTTCAGGGCCTCGACCACCTCGGCCATGGTCACCCCATAGGCGACCAGGCGATCGGGAAAGGGCGTGACGTGATACTGGCGCTCGAACCCGCCGATGGTGTTGACGTCGGTGACGCCCGGCGTGTTTCGCAGTTGCGGACGGATGACCCAGTCCTGAAGGGTGCGCAGGTCCTCGGGCGTATAGAGTTCGCCGTCCGGCCGACGGGCGCCCCGCTCGGCCTCGATCGTATACATGAAGATCTCGCCCAGCCCCGTGGCGATGGGGCCGAGTTCTGGCGTCAGGCCCTCGGGCAACTGCCCGCGCGCGGCCTGAAGCCGTTCGTTGACCAGCTGGCGCGCGAAGTAGATGTCCGTGCCGTCCTCGAAGACGACGGTCACCTGGCTCAGCCCATAGCGGGAGACCGAGCGGGTGTATTGCAGGCCCGGCACACCGGCGATGGCGGTCTCGACCGGGAAGGTGATCCGCTGTTCGGATTCCAGAGGCGAGAAGCCGGGGGCCTCGGTGTTGATCTGGACCTGGACGTTGGTGATGTCGGGCGTGGCGTCGATGGGCAGGCGCTGGAAACTCCAGACGCCGACCGCGCAGGCCAGGACCACGAGCGCCATGACGATCCAGCGGAACCGGATCGACAGCGCGATGATGCGTTCAAGCATGGTTCGCGCCCCTAGTGGTCATGGCTCGCGCCGGACTTCTCGACGTCCGCGCGGATCAGGAAGGCGCCGTCCACCACATATTCGGTGCCCGGATCGATGCCGCTGAGAACCTCGGTCCACTCCGGCGTGCGGCGGCCCAGTTCCAGCATCCGCACCTCATAGGTGGTGCCGAAGCGGGCATAGACCACGGTGAAGTCGCGGAACGGCTGGAGCGCACGGGTCCGCACGGCCAGAGGCACCTGACCCGCACCGACCTGCACCTCGCCGGAGACACCGAGACCCGGCCGCCAGATGCCGCCCTGATAGGGCAGATCGACGTGTGCGATCAGCACTTGGCTGGTCAGATCAGTCGAGGGCAGCACCGACTCGATCCGGCCGTTGAAGGTGTAGTCGCCCGCCAGGCTCTTGACGACAACCGGCTGTCCCGCCCGCACCCGCTCGGCGTCGCGGGGATAGAGCAGGAACTCTGCGTGCAGCCGGGTGGGATCGCCGATCATCAGCATGGGCTCACCGCCGCCGGTGATGGAGCCGACATTGACGTTCTTGGCCACGATCATGCCCGAGATCGGCGCGGTGATCGCATAGGTCTGGAGGCTCTCGCTTGACTCCACCCGGGCGATGACCTGGCCGCGCGAGACGCGGGTGCCGAGTTCGACGTTCAGCGCCATGACCCGCCCCGGATAGCGGGCATGGACCTCGGCCTGGCCCTCCGGCGTGATCTCGACGCGCCCGGTCAGCGGCAGGGTCTCGCCCAATGTCGCGGGCCCGACCCGCTCGACGGTGACTCCCCCGGCCTGAGCGGCGTCGGCGGCGATGACGGTGCGCCCTTCATAGGAGGCATAGGTCCAGCGGTGCTGTTCCCCGGCGTGGGTCGCCGTCACGGTGACGTCGAAGGAATGCGGTTCGAAGACGATGCCGGGCGAGGTCAGGTAGTCGTCCTCGGCCGCGAAGGTGAAGCGGTCCGTCTTCGGGCCCGTCCTCACCAGGGTGATGGCCGCCTGCACCTGTCGCGGATCGACCGGCTTGTCGTCGACATAGGGATAGAGCCGGAACAGGGGCGCCGGTCCGTCCTCATAGAGGGTGATCTCCAGGGCGAAGTCGCCGTCACGAAGCATCCGGCCGCGATGGGGGCCGCGCTCGTAGTCGCCGGCGGCGACCTCGGCCTTCTCGGCGTTCGGCGCGTCGGAGCAGGATGCCAGGCCCACGGCACCCGTCAGAAGCAGGGCCGCCATCGCCGCCCGAATGAGAGTGGACGGGCTCATCGGCGCGCCTCCGATTGCAGGATGAGAGGATCGTGGGCGCCGGTCAGCCGATCACGGCGGGCGACGTCCCGATGGAGTTTGGAAAGGACCTGGACCAGTCGCAGCCGCAGATCGATCAAGGCCCGGTGGGCGGCGACGACGTCGCCATAGCTGAAGCCACCTCGGGCGAAGCCGGCCTCGACCTCCTGCACGGCGCGTTCGGCCAAGGGCAGGGCGTCTTCCCGAAGTCGGCGGGCCTCGCTGGCTCCGGACGAGATCTCGACCTGGAGCCGAGCGACTTCACGGTCCTTTTCCAGGCGGAAGGCGTTCCGGTCGGCGGTCGCTGCCGTGGCCAGTGCCTCGGCCCGATCGATGGCCCCCTGATTGCGATCATAGCGTTGAAGCGGGATCGAGCCCCCGACCAAGAGGCCGACCCCGCCCGTGTCCCAGTCGTGCCGCAGGCCCACATCGACCGTGGCGTTCGGGATGGCGGCCGCGCGCTGGACGGCGGCGTCCGCCGCCGCGAGGTCGCGCCGCGCGTCGAACACGAGCAGGTCCGCCTCAGAGATCTCACCCACTGACCGCCGCGACGCAGAGGTGTCGTAGAAGAGGTCCGCAGGGATGGAGAAGTCCACCGTGCCGTCCCAGAACTTGGCAAGGGCGATGCGCGCGACGCGCAGGCGCGTCTCCGCCTGATCGAAGTCGATCTGGGCCTGGACCAGTTCAGCCTCCGCCCGCGATCCCGCGAACAGGGGGTCACGCGCAGCGGCGACGCGACGCGCGGTCTCGGCCTGCACCCGCTCTGCCAGCGCGAGACGCTGGCGCGCGACGTCCAGTTCGGCCTCGGCGACCAGCACGTCGACATAGGCGATCTGCGCCTGCTCAAGTCGGTCCAGCCGCTTGACGCGCGCCTCCGCCGCCACGAGGTCGGCTTCACTGCGAGCCCGGCCGGTGCGCGCCACCCGATCGCCGCCGCGCTCCAGTTCCTGCGAATAGGTCACGCGCACCTCGGTGCGGTCGATCAGTCCGCCGCCACCGATCGTGGGCAGGTTCTCGACGGCGACGCCGAGGCGGGGGTTGGTGCGGACGTCCGCCTGACGGACACCGGCCTCGGCAGCGCGGGCCCGCGCGTCCGATCCGGCGATCGCCGGGTCTGCCTGGGCCGCTCGGGCGAGCGCGTCGGGCAGCGTCAGCGTGGGAAGCGGCGACTCGGCGGCAGGCATCGCCTCCTGGGCCAGCGCCATGCCGCTGGGCAGGGCGAGACCTGCGGTCATGGCGAGCGCCGACGCCATCGCGGCTCGGGCCCGCCGTCCGGCCATGCCGGCGGTTGGGTGTCTCAAGGAAATCTCCGGAAAAGGGCGCGCGCGGCCAAGCGGCCACGCCGGTTCAGATGACCGTGAGCGTCCGTTTCGGAGGATATTCAGGCCCGTCGCCGCTGAGGCCTGCCAGAGGCGGCCCGGAGCCCGGATCGATCGTCATCGAAGCGATCCGTGGCGCTTCCGCCAGAGCGCGGCTCACAACGGGAACAGCCCCATGGTTGTCGCCACCGCCATGATGGTGATGACCGATGGGGCGATCACCATCGGCATCCCGGTCGCCGGGGTCGATTTCGAGATCGGGCGATTCCTCCGGCGCGACATGAATGTGGGCACCGTGATGATCGTGGTCGTCGAAGGCTTCGACCAGCGCGACCGCCGGCCAGTCGGCGATGTGAGCCATGGTGTGCTGAGACTGCGTCACCCCATGCAGGTTCATCGCCGCCAGAACGGCGACGGCGAGCAACGTGCAGAAGGTCCGAGCCAGTGTGGTCATGAGGCGTCCAGAGCACACCTGAATACGGCGAGCCCGAGGATTAGACAACCGGTCGGGTCTTCCCCACCGTCTGCGGGCGCACGCGTCGCGGCACGCGAGATGCCTTTCGGCGAGGGCTTTGCGTGTAGCCACCGTATGATGGAAAGTCTTCGGAGGTTCCCTATGGTTCGTTTTCATCCAGCTTTGCTTGCCGTCGCGGCGGTGGTCCTCAGCGCTTCGCCCGTCATCGGCCATGCCCGCCTCGTCTCGGCAACCCCGGCGAGCGGGACGACCGTCGCTGCGCCCCGCAGCGTCAGCCTGACCTTCAGCGAACGCTTCGCGGCGCCCTTTTCGACTGTCGAGGTTGAGGATGGACGGGGGCGCGCCGTCACCTTGACCAGGACGGTGTCTGATGACGGAAAGACGCTGGGCGGATCGTTCGCCGCTCCGCTGGCGGCCGGCACGTATCGCGTAACCTGGGCCATCGCGGCGGCCGATGGGCACAGGATGACCGGAAACTACAGCTTCACCGTCCGCTGACGTGCCGATCGATCTGACCGTCGTCGTCCTGCGGTGGCTTCAATTCGCCGCCGCTGTCCTGGCGCTGGGCTTACCGATCTTCCAGACCTTTGCCCCAGGAACCGGTTCGCGTGCCGCGCGTCGCGCGGTCGCCATCGCGGGCATGCTGCTCTCGGTGGGTGCAGTCGGCGGCCTCGTGGCCCAGACCGCGATGATGGCGGGCAGTTGGACAGCCGGGCTGGATGTGGCCGCGATAGGCTACGTCATCCAGTCGACGAGCCTGGGAATGGCACATGTCGCCCGCGCCGGCTTGGCCTTGCTTGGGGTCATCCTGTTGCTGGCGGGCCGTGGGCGACGAGAGATGACGGTGATAGCGGTCGTAGCCTTCGCCGGGGCCACCGCCAGCTTCGCCTGGAGCGGTCATGGGGCTTCGAGCGAGGGCTCGGCGGGATTGGTCCACCTCGTCGCCGACATCATCCATGCCCTGGCTGCCGCGCTGTGGCTCGGCGCGCTCGCCGGTTTCTGCATCTTGCTGGCACGGCGTGACCGCAGCGATGTCGAGGCCTCAGCGCGATCCCTGGCCGGGTTCGGGGCCGTAGGAACGGCGGCGGTGCTGGCGCTCACGCTGAGCGGGCTTGTGAACGCCGCCTTCCTGGTCGGCGTCGAGGGTTCCGACCGCCTTGCCGGTTCAGCATGGGGCGCGCTGCTGTTCGCCAAGCTGCTTCTGTTCGCAGTGATGGTCTGGCTCGCGTCCCACAACCGCTACACCCTGACCCCTGCTCTGGAGCGGGCGATCAAGGCCGGCGTCGAGACAGGTGAAGCGGTTCGCAGCCTGCGCATCAGCGTGGGCGTCGAGCTGGCAGCGGGAATCGCTCTGCTGGGACTGGTCGCGGCGATGGGCGTCCAGATGCCGCCCGCCTCGATGTGAGGATCAGCGCGGGGTCCGAGACGACCAGTGGATATGTCGAATGCGCCAGCCGTCGGCGCTCTTGTGCAGGATTATGGTCTCGGCGGTCAGGCTGTTGACCGGCCGGTCGTTGAACGTCCCGGTGGTGCGCCCTTCGCTCAGCACCCAGGCGACGTCGCCCTCCACCCAAGCCGCGCGGCGTGTGACCTCGGCGGTCGTGGCGGACGCGAAGGCCATGTCGGCGGGCAGGTGATGGCCGGCATACTCCTCGCGCGACCGCTCGGCCCCGCCTTCTTCAAGAACCATGACGTCCTCAGACAGAAGGGCCAGCACGGCGTCGGCGTCGCCCGACTTCAGAGCGGCGTGGAAGGCGTCCACGACTGCGATCGCAGAGACCGCCGCGTCGTTCGTGCTTTGGGCGGACGCGGGAAGCGCAACCCCGTCCTGCGCCATGGCTGCGGGCGCGGAGACGGCGAGCAAGGCGGCGAGGATCAGGCGCTTCATCATCGGCTCCAGGTGGGCGGCGAAGAAGACTATGCTCGCCTCAGGGAACAATGGAAGCGATCCCTCGCGAGGGTGCAACGCTGGCGACGCGTAGTCCTGTAAGCCCATTGGAGACGGCAGCCATGACCGAACTGGATACTCTGATCGCACGCGAAGCCACCGGCACATCCGCCGGGCTGGACAGCCTGGAACATGACGTCTGGTCGCGTGTGGAGCGTGTGCAGGCGAAGACCCGCGAGCGCTCGCTGCGGGTGACCGCCCTCGGCGTCGCGGCCGCGATCGGCGGGATCACGGGCGGGGTCATGGCTCCTGTCGGCCAGACCAGCCCGACCGAACTCTCGATCTTCAGCCCTCGGTTGGCGGCCAGCCCGCTGGACGTCCGGAGCGCCCTGGGATGAGCGGGCTGAAGTCGACGCTGATCACTGCCGTTCTGGCGGCCGCCGTCGGTGCTGCTGCCGCCTGGGGCGCGATGACGGTGCAGGCGCGCCAGGACAAGCCCGCCGATCTGCATCAGCTCGTCCACGAGCGGCTCGATCTGAGCCCGCAGCAGGAACAACGGCTGGACGAGATCGAAGCGGCCTTCGCGGCGCGACGGGCCCCTCTTGAGGCCGAAGTGCGGGAGGCCAACGCCGAACTGTCGGCTGCGATCGCCGCGAGCCAGGGGGACACGCCCGAGGTCCAGGCCGCTGTCGCGCATTTCCATTCGGCGATGGGTGATCTCCAGATGGCGACGATCCGCCATATGTTCGAGATGCGCGCCGTGCTGACGCCCGAGCAGGCCGAAGCCTTCGACCGCGCCGTGGTCGAGACCCTGCGCGCCGACGCGGACTGACGCGGGCGTGGGGGCAGGCGACACCGATGAAGCCCACGCCGCTCTGGGAGACAGGGCGGCGTTTACGCGCCTGATCACGGCGACCAAGGGCGACCTGCACCGCTTCGTCACGCGCTACGTCGGCGATCCGGACGAGGGGCTGGACCTGACCCAGGAGACCTACACCGCCGCCTGGCTGTCGATCCGGCGCTACGATCCGGAGCGGCCCTTCGGAGCCTGGTTGCGGACGATCGCGCTGAACAAGTGCCGCGACTGGAGCCGTCGTCGCCGGGTTCGCCGGATCGTCAGGGGCGTCATGGGCCTGGAGGCGCCGGAAGCCCGCGCCGTCGGCGACACAGCCCCCAGCGTCGAGGATCGGATGGACGACCGGCGAAGGGTCCAGCGCCTCGATGCGGCGCTTCGTGACCTGCCGGACGGGCAACGGGCTCCGCTTCTGCTGGCGGTGCTGGAAGGCCGCTCGCATGCCGAGATCGGCCAAATCCTGGGGCTGACGCCCAAGGCCGTGGAGCTGCGCATCGCGCGCGCCCGAAAGGCCCTGGCGGAGCGGTTGGGTCCGTCCGACTGAGACCTGCGACCAGCCGTCGCGAGGGGTGCAAGCGACGGCGGCGTAAGGCTTCATCGGACAGATGGGCTAAGACCAACGCATGATTTCGAAGCACACAGACCGCCGCACCCTCTTGCGCGGCTTCGCGGGCGGCGCCGGATTACTCGCCGCCCAAGGCCTGCTGCCGGCCTGGGCGCAGACGGGATCGCCGGGCCTGCGTTCCGAACTGCCGACACTGGAAGGCCCCGACGTGCGGCTCAGCGTCAGCCATTCGCCGTTCACCGTGGGCGGGCGGACCGGCCATGCGATCACCGTGAACGGCACCCTGCCAGCCCCGCTGATCCGGCTGCGCGAAGGCCAGACGGCGCGGCTGTCTGTGACCAACACCCTGGACGAGGACACGTCGATCCACTGGCACGGGCTCCTGTTGCCCTTCCACATGGACGGTGTGCCGGGCGTCAGCTTCCCCGGCATTCGGCCGGGCGAGACATTCGACTACGAGTTCCCCGTCATTCAGTCGGGCACCTTCTGGTATCACAGCCACTCCAACCTCCAGGAGGCGATGGGCCATTATGGTCCGCTGATCATCGACCCGCCGGGGACCGACCCCGTCGCCTATGACCGCGAACACGTGCTGGTGCTGTCGGACTGGAGCTTCCTGCATCCGCACGAAATCCTGGACCGGCTGAAGAAGAGCCCCGGCTACTTCAACCAGTCGCGCACGACCCTGTCCGGCCTGCTGTCGGGCGAGGACGGGATGTCGCTGGCCGACCGCCAGATGTGGGGCCAGATGCGGATGGACCCGCGCGACATCGCCGACGTCAACGGCACGACCTACACCTATCTGGTCAATGGCCATGGCCCGGCCGAGAACTGGACCGGCCTGTTCCGGCCCGGAGAGCGCGTGCGTCTGCGCGTCATCAACGCCTCAGCAATGTCGATCTTCAACGTCCGCATCCCGGGCCTGCCTATGACGGTCGTCAACGCCGACGGCGAGAACGTGCGCCCGGTCGAGACCGACGAGTTCCAGATCTCGGTCGCCGAGACCTATGACGTCGTCGTCCGCCCGACCGAGGACCGCGCATACACCTTGGTGGCCGAGTCCGTGGATCGCTCCGGCATGGCGAGGGCGACGCTCGCCCCGCGCCTTGGCATGACGGCCGAGGTTCCGCCGCTGCGCGAGGTGCCGACCCTTTCGATGCGCGACATGGGCATGGGCGGGATGGCGGGCATGGATCACTCGGCCATGGGTCACGGGATGGATCATTCCGCCATGGGACATGGAGAGCCCGCCCCCGCGCCGACGGATCAAGCCGCCATGGGTCACGGCGGCATGGATCATGACATGCGCAACCCGGACAACGCCCCCGCCGGCATGGCGGTCGGGGTCGGGGTGGACATGATCTCCTCGGACCCGGCCAACCGTCTGGGCGAGCGGCCCATGGGGCTGGAGGAGGTGCCGCACCGGGTGCTGGTCTATACCGACCTGGTCTCCCTGGCCCCCAACAAGGACCAGAGGCCGCCGTCCCGCGCCCTGGAAATCCACCTGACCGGCAATATGGAACGGTTCATGTGGGGCTTCGACGGACGCAAATTCTCCGAGATCGTCGAGCCGATTCGCTTCGAGCGGGACGAGCGGGTGCGCGTGACCCTGGTCAACGACACCATGATGGCCCACCCCATCCACCTCCACGGCCACTTTTTCGAGCTGGTGACGGGCGGACCCGCCGGGCATCAGCCGCTGAAGCACACGGTGAATGTCGCGCCGGGGTCCAAGGTGACCTTCGACCTGACGGCCGATGCGCCCGGCGACTGGGCCTTCCACTGCCACATGCTGATGCACATGCATGCGGGGATGTTCAACGTCGTCACCGTCCGTCCGCTGGATGGAGACGCGGCATGATCCGTCTGATCACCGCGCTCGCCCCCCTGCTGCTGGTTGCGGGCACCGCGGCCGCCCAGGACCACAGCCAGCATGGGGCCCCCGCCCGGCCGCCTGCGCAGGCTCCGGCCGCCGATCCCCATGCGGGTCATGCCATGCCCGCGCCGGCGCAGACCGCGGACCCGCACGCCGGGCATGACATGGGCGCACCTTCGCAGGCCCCAGATCCTCACGCCGGTCATGCGATGCCTGCCCAAGCCGACCCCCATGCCGGGCACGATATGAGCGGCGCTTCCCCCGGGCCCAGCATGGGCCCGCCGGACGTCCCGACCAGCGCCGATGATGAAGGCCGTCCCCGCCAGCCGCCGCTGCCGCCCGCCGCCCTGTCCGGCCCGGCCCATGCCGCCGACGCCATCTGGGGCGCGGAGGAGATGACCGGCGCCCGCGACATCCTGCGGCGCGAAAACGGCGACGTGCGCGCCACCGCCGTCATCGTCGACCGGCTGGAAGTCGGCTTCGACGACGGCGAGGAGGGCTGGACGTGGGACGTCGCGGGCTGGACCGGCGGCGACATCAACCGCTTCTGGTGGAAGTCCGAGGGCGAAGGCGACTTCGACGGCGAGGCCGAGGGCGAGGTCCAGGCCCTCTACAGCCGCGCGATCTCGCCCTTCTGGGACGTGCAGACAGGCGTGCGCCAGGATTTCCGCGACGACGGCGAGGACCCCACGCATCTGGTGCTCGGGCTTCAGGGGCTGGCCCCCTACTGGTGGGAGGTCGACGCCGCCGCCTTCCTGTCGACCGAGGGCGACCTGACCGCGCGCGTCGAGGCCGAATACGACCAGCGCATCACCCAACGCCTGATCCTGCAGCCGCGCGTGGAGGTCGAAGCCTCGGCCTCCGACGTGCCGAAGCTGGGACTGGGTTCGGGCTTCACCCATGTCGAGGCGGGCGTGCGGCTGCGCTATGAAATCGCCAAGGAATTTGCCCCTTATGTGGGCGTGGAGTGGAGCAGGGAGCTCGGCGACACCGCCGACTTCACCCGCGCGGCGGGCGGAGAGCCCGAGCACACCCGGTTCGTCGTCGGCCTCAAGGCCTGGTTCTAGGAGACCTGTTCATGCGCAAGATCATCCCCGCCGCCGCTCTGGCCCTGACCCTCATGGTCCCCTCCTTCACGCACGCCGCAGCTCCTTGCTGCTGCTGCCAGAAGGCCGACCAGGACCCACCGTCCAGCCACACCCCCGCGGCGCACGCCGATCACGCCGGGCATGCCGCCCACGGCGTCGTCACCAGTCCGGCGGACGGCGCGATGACCAACGGCTCGCCGGACTGGTTCACCGCGACCTTCCCGCACGCGATGACGCTCAAGGCCGTCACCGTGACGGCGGAAGGTCAGGCCGCCGTGACTGTCCCGGTCGCCGCCGCCGCCGCGACCACGCGGGTGTCGGCCGACCTGCCGACGCTGACTCCCGGCAACTACGTCCTGAACTGGACCGCCGAAGGCGCGGACGGTCATGAAATGACGGGCGCCGTCCGATTCATGGTCCACTGATGACGGCCCGTTTGACCCGCCGCCTGATGCTGGGCGGCGCCGTCGCTCTCGCCTCGGCACGGGCGGCGATGGCTCAGGATCGGCGGATGACGGCCTACAAGACGCCATGGTGCGGCTGCTGCGACGGCTGGGTGGCGCACATGCGGGCGGCCGGCTGGACGGTCGAGGTGGTCGAGCGCGAGGACCTGTCCCCGATCCGTGCGCGATACGGCGTGCCGGACCGCTATGCCGGGTGTCACACCGCCGTGGTCGGCGCCTATGCGATCGAGGGCCACGTGCCCGCCGCCGACGTCGAGCGCCTGCTGCGCGAACGCCCCGCTGCCGTGGCGCTGGCTGCGCCCGGCATGCCCGCCGGGTCGCCCGGCATGGAGGCGGCGGGTCGCCAGCCCTACGTCACCCTGCTGATCAATCGCGCGGGCGAGGCGACCGTCTTCGGCCGCCACAACGGGGCCTGAGCCTCAGGCGGCCTCGCCCTGGAAGGCCGCGATGATCGGGCACGGCCCGCTGTCGTTCGACGCGCAGGCTCCGGCCAGTCGCCGCAGGCCTGCCCGCGCCTGCTCCAGATCGGCGATCGTTTTGTCGAGCGCAGCCAGGCGTTCGGCCGCCAGCGCGCGGGCCCGCTCGCGATCCTCGCCCGCGTCCAGCGACAGGAGTTCCTTGATCTGCTCCAGGGTGAAGCCCGCCGTCTGGGCCGAGCGGATGAAATTCAACCGCCGCACGTCCTCGTCGCCATAGCGGCGGATGCCTTCGCCCACGCCGCTGGAGGACCATCGCTCGGGCTTCGGCATCAGGCCGCGCCGCTGGTAGAAGCGGATCGTCTCGACGCCCACGCCGCCTTCGCGCGCCAGGCCCGCGATCGTTCGAACCTTCATCGTTGACTCCGTACTGCAGTACGGAACCTAAGCAGGCGGCTCCGGATTGCCAAGCCAAGGAGCGCATCATGTCAGACCCGTCCCGAACCGCCGTCCTCTATCGGATGGTCATGCCCGGCCACACCTGTCCGTGGGGGCTGAAGGCCCGTCATCTGCTGAAGAGCCGGGGCTACGCCGTCGACGACCGTTGGCTGACCACGCGCGAGGCGGTCGACGCCTTCAAGGCCGAGCACGGGGTGACGACCACGCCCCAGGTCTTCATCGACGGCCGGCGCATCGGCGGCCACGACGACCTGCGCCGCTTCCTGGGCCTGAAGGTCCGCGACCCCAAGGCGACGACCTATACGCCGGTGCTGGTCGTCTTCCTGACCACCGCCGTCATGGCCGCCATGCTCAGCCTTGTGGTTTACGGCACGCCTCTGACCGTGCGCGCCGGCGAGTGGTTCATCGCCCTGTCGATGATGGTGCTGGGCATGCTGAAACTCCAGAACGTCGAGAGCTTCTCGACCATGTTCCTGAACTACGACCTGCTGGCCAAGCGGTGGGTGCCCTATGGCACGATTTACCCCTTTGCCGAGTTCGGGGCCGGCGCCCTGATGCTGGCGGGGGTCCTGACTTGGCTGTCGGTCCCGATCGCCCTGTTCATCGGCGGCATCGGCGCGATCTCGGTGTTCAAGGCCGTCTATATCGACAAGCGCGAACTCAAGTGCGCCTGCGTCGGCGGCGACAGCAATGTGCCGCTGGGCTTCCTGTCCCTGACCGAGAATCTGATGATGATCGCCATGGCGATCTGGATGGTGGCGATGGAGCTCGGCGGAGGTCGCGCGACGATGCCGATGTGACCGTGCAATCTCGCCCTCCTCAGCGTGTCGGCGACCGTCCTGCGGCTTCGCTGGAGTTGGCGGCATTGAAGAAGAGGGGCGGCGGCCCGTGACCTTGTCCGAGAACGTCTGCTTCCCGGCGCAGCGTCAACTTCCGCTTATGGCGCAGAGAAGACGGCTTGTCCTCCGCGCGACGGAACTGCTTGTGCCAACCTGGCCCGGCACCTCATTCGAGCGACGCTCTGGGGGTGTCCGCTACCTAGATCTCCAGTTGGTACCAAGGTGTGGATCAGCGCCATACGCTGGTTTGAAATCCACCTATTACAACGCTCAAGGAAAAACGGTGGCGGACAGAGAGGGATTCGAACCCTCGGTAGGCTTTCACCTACACACGCTTTCCAAGCGTGCGCGATCGACCACTCCGCCACCTGTCCGTTTCACGACCACGCGTGACCGCCGGAGGTCGATCCGGCGGGAGGCGAGCGAGATAGACGAAGGCGCCCCCCTCGGCAAGCGGGGATGGGCCCCCCATATGGGGCGACGAGATTGAGGAGACCGCCATGCTGCCCCAGAAGATGAACCTGCCTTCGCCCGACGCCGCCCTGCCGGGGCGCGCGACGCCGCTGGAGACCGACGAGGTCCACGTCGTCAACGGCCGGCCGCTGAAGGGGCCGCATCCCGACGGCTTCGAGACGGCCATCTTCGGGATGGGCTGTTTCTGGGGCGTGGAGCGGGTGTTCTGGAACCTGCCGGGCGTGTGGGTGACATCTGTCGGCTATGGTGCCGGCTACACGCCGAACCCGACCTATGAGGAAGTCTGCACAGGCAAGACGGGGCACAACGAACTCGTACAGGTGGTCTTCAATCCTGCCGAGATCACCTACGCAGAGCTGCTGAAGGCCTTCTGGGAGAACCACGACCCGACCCAGGGCATGCGCCAAGGCAACGATCTGGGCACCCAGTACCGTTCCGGCGTCTATGTTCTGAACGACACCCAGAAGCGCGAGGCGGAAACCTCACGTGACGCCTATCAGGCGGCGCTGACGGCGGCCGGCCGGGGCACGATCACCACCGAGATCGTTCCCGCCGGACCGTTCTACTTCGCCGAGGGCTATCATCAGGGCTATCTGGCCAAGAACCCGGCCGGCTACTGCGGCATCGGCGGCACGGGCGTGACCTGCCCGATCGGCGTCGGGATCGAGGCCTGATCATGGACCGCGCCGGGGTAGGCAGGCTATGCTTGGCGCTGCCGGGCGTGACGCTCGAGCACTCCTTCGGCGAGGACCACGACGTCTACAAGGTCGGGGGCAAGATGTTCGCCCTCGTCGGCGGCGAAGGCGCGCTGAGCTTCAAGGTCTCCGACATCGCCTATGAGGTGCTGACCGAAAGCGGCCGGGCGCGGCCCGCGCCCTATATGGCACGGGCGAAATGGGTGAACCTCGCGTCGCCCTCGGACTGGCCTGACGACGAGCTGGCCGAACACCTGACGATCGCCCACGGCATCGTGGCGGCCAAGCTGACGCGGAAGGCGCGGGCGCAACTGGGGCTTTAGCTCCGACCCCGCTCCTCCGCGATCCACGCGTCCATGCGCAGGTCCAACAGGTCCAGCGGCAGGGGGCCGTCGACCAGCAGGGCGTCGTGGAAACGGCGCACGTCGAAACGGTCGCCGAGCGCCGCCTCGGCCCGGGCGCGGATGTCGCGCAGGCGGATTTCGCCGACCTTGTAGGCCGTGGCCTGACCCGGCCAGCCGACGTAGCGCTGAAGCTCCGTCTCGATGTTGTGCGGGGCGAGCGCCGAGTTGTCGCGGAAGCAGGCGCGGGCATCCTCGACCGACCAGCCCTTCCAGTGCATGCCGGTATCGGCCACCAGCCGGCATGCGCGCCACATCTCATACGACAGCCGCCCGAACCGCTCATAGGGCGTGCGATAGAAGCCCATCTCCTCGCCCAGGAACTCGGCGTACAGGCCCCAGCCCTCGGTGAAGGCGGTGACGTCGGCGGCGCGCCGGAAATAGGGCTGGGCCTCGGCTTCCTGCTGCAGGGCGATCTGCAGATGGTGGCCCGGTACCGCCTCGTGCAGGGTCAGCGCTGGCAGTTCGTACAGCGGCCGCTGGTCCAGCCTGCCGGTGTTGACGATGTATCCGCCGGCCACGCCGCCCTTCAGCGAACCGGGGAAGTAGCGGCCGGTGGTGTAGGTGGCCTCGATCTCCAGCGGCACGGGGCGCACACCGTAGGGGGTGCGGGGCAGGATGCCGAACAGGGCGGGCAGGCCATCGTCGGCGCGCTTGGCCATCTCCGACGCCTTTTCCAGCAGGTGATCGCGGCTGGTGGCGTAGAATTGCGGGTCGGTGCGCAGGAAGTTCAGGAAGCCGGCGAAGTCGCCGGTCCAGCCGGCGGCGCGCATCTCCAAGTCCATGCGGGCGCGGATGCGGGCGACCTCCTGCAGGCCCAGTTCGTGGACCTGATCGGGCGTCATTTCGGTGGTCGTGTAGCCACGCACCAGCCAGGCGTACATGTCGCGCCCGCCGGGCTTCAGGCCGAGGCCGGGGGCCTCCGGTGCCCGCGGCAGGTAGTCGGTCTTGAGGAAGTCGAGCCAAGTCCGCCGCGCCGGCATGATCCGGTCGGCGATGATCGCCTGGGCCCGGGCGCGCAGATCGGCTTGGTCTGCGGCGGAGATCGAGGCCGGCAGACTGGCGAAGGGCCGCATCAGGGGGTCGCGGTCGATCGTCATGGCCGCGTCGGTCTCGGCGAGGGACAGGGCGCTGACGACGACGGAGCGCGGCTGGATCAGGCCGGTGTCCAGTCCGCGCCGGGCATTGGCGGTCGACGCCGCGTAGAGGTCGGGGATGGCCGCCATGCGGGCCAGCCAGTTCTCGGCGTCCTGCCGGGTCGCGATGCGCGTGACCGAAGCAAAATAGCCGAGCGACTGACCCACGCCGCCCTCGGAGTTGAAGGCCAGCCGCCCTGTGTCGAGATCGATGCCCTCGATTTCGCGCGTGATCAGCCGGTCCAGCAGGGCGTGGTTGATGCGGTCGTCCAGCGACAGGGCCGAGGCGTCGATGGCGTCCAGGCGGGCCTTGAAGGCGGCAAGCTGGGGACGGCGGGCCAGCTCGCCCTCGCGGCTGTTGTCGGGCAGGCGGGTCTGGGCGGCTCGGTCGCCTTCCTGCCCTGCCGTGATGGGATCGTTGCGCCGCAGGAAGGTCTCATAGTCGGCGATCAGGGCGGCGAGAGGCGTGGCGACCGGCCGCGCGACCGCCGTCGGTGCCACAGAGGTTCCGTCGGCGGCGCAGGCGGCGAGCAGCAGGGCGGCGGCCCCCACGGTGATGGCGCTTCGGTGCATGACGTCTCCCCCTCGTTGGCGCGAGGGTGCGTCGGGGCTCACCGTCGGGTCAAGTCAGCCGCAGGCGGCGAAGAAGCGCTCGATGCGCGGGATGGAGCCGGGCTGGGCGACCATCGGGGTCCGCCAGTCGGAACCGTATGCCGCCAGCCAGCCCAGACGACGGAAGCGCTGGAACACGGGCGTACCGGCCTCGGCCTCCGCGACCAGATAGACGCCGTCGTTGAGTTCGTCGGGTTCCGTCCGGGCAGGCCAGGTCTCGGTGTCGCCGCCGGACTCCAGCGCGATCTGGCGGGCTCCGGCGGGTGCCCCATACTGATCGAGGCCGACCAGGCCGCTGCCCGGCTCACAGCGCAGGGTCAACCAGACGTCGTCGCTCTCGTCGCGTCCGTAGGTCAGCTGAAGGCCGCCGTCCTCGTCGTCGACGAACCAGTCGTGGTCGGCAAGCGGCTGCAAGGCACCGGCGTCGTCGGGTACCCGGTCCATGGCAGGCGGCGGCGTCGAGGCGCAGGCCGCCGCGCCCAGGGCGGCGAGGCTCAGAAGGAGCAGGCGGGGAGGGGACATCGGCGGCCCTTGGGGTCAGCCGGCGCAGAGTTCGCCGAAACGGCGCAGCTTGGCAAGGTCGGGGCGGGCAAAGGTCACGGCGCCGGCCCGGTCGCCGGACGTCACGGCGAGGCGCCCGCTCCCGACGAAAGCCGCGAAGACGGGATGGTCGATGCGGAGGCCGACACCCAGAGAGCCGTCGGAATCCGCGTCCGCCTGTGACTGGGCGGTGGCCCTGCCGGCGCGCAGCTGGGCGAACTCGCCCCCCGGGCCGAAGCCGTAGATGCGCACGGTGACGGCACCGGACCCGGCGTCGCATTCCAGTGTGGCGCGCAGATGCTCGGTGTCGGGAATCTCGTTGGCGAGAACCAGCGCGCGGGCGTCGTCGTAGAGCGTCCAGGTCCAGCCGTCGCGCGGCCCCTGGACGGCCATGGCCGCGACGGCAGAGATGATGGCGAGGATCATGTCCGGCCCCCCGGCTGAACGGTCAAGCTAGCAGGCCCTCAGGCCCGCGTCGCGCCGCAATGGGCGAAGAAACCGTCGATCACGGCCTTGTCACCGGGCGTGACCGGCAGGTCGGCGCGGCCGGCCTCGCCCACGACCGGCAGCCGGTCGTCGGTCCGCAGCGCAGTCAGGGCCGACGAGCTCATGTCCACGGCCACGTCGGTCATGGCGAGTCCGGTCAGGGGATCGACCGGCGCGGGCCCGTCTTCCACCGTCACGCCTGCGGGAGTCACCACCCCGAAGGCCTGGGCCTGGGCGTCGCCGGGGCTGCAGGTCAGCATGATGACGATCTGGTCCGAATGCGCCACACCGTAGGCCAGTTTGGCCATGTCGCCCTCGTGGCTCAGGTGCCAGGCGAGGGTCGCCTCTGTGACGACGGCGTCGGTGACCGGCCCCTCGACCACGGGTTCGGAGTGGCTCTGGGCGGCGAAGGCGACCAGGGCGAGGGTGGCGGAGGCAGGGATCAGGACTTTGAACATCACAGGTACTCGCGTCTGACTGGCCAAACGCGAGTTTCCGTTAAGGGTTTCAGCTTGGCCGTTACGCCAGCGGCCGCCCTCTCCGTCAGAAGGGGCTGAACCGCTCGACCAGCGACTGACCTGCGGGCGTGGCCTGGACCCGGCTGATGTCGCCGCGACCGCCATAGCTGATGCGCGCCTCGGCGATCTGGTCGTGCTGGATCACGTTCGACGAGGAGATGTCTTCGGGCCGCACGATGCCGGCGACCGTCAGCTCGCGCACTTCGCGGTTGGTGCGCACTTCCTGCCGGCCCTGGATCACGAGGTTGCCATTGGGCAGGACAGCGGTGACGACCGCGGCGATGGTCAGGTTGACCCGCTCGGACCGGTTCACGCTGCCCGCGCCCTGCGCGTTGGACTCACCGCCCAAGCCGACCATGTTGGCCGGGTCGAAGCCGCCGGGGAAGGCCTGCCCGAGGCTGTTCTCCAGACCGAAGAAGTTGGAGATTCCGGAAGAGATCTCGTTGGACCGGGTCCGCGAGGTGCTGTTCGACGTCTGGGCGCGGTCGTCGATGTCGATTTCGATGGTCAGGATGTCGCCGACGCGGCGGGCGCGCTGGTCGCCGAAGAAGCTGCGCGAGGTTCCGGCGAACAGGCTGTTGGCCGAAGGTCCCTGGGGCGCGGCGTGCGCCGCCTGCGGGCCCGGCAGATATTGCTGCTCGACCGGGACGAGAGCCGCCGGATAGCCGATGGGTGCCAGCTCCGGTCCGCGCACCGCCTCCATGGCGGTGGAGCAGGCACCCAGGGACAGCGACACGGTCGCGAGCAGGGGCAGGGCGGCGAGGGCGGACAGACGCATGTGCGGACTTCCCATCACTGGAACGCTTGGGGATTGGAACGGGCGGCCTGGGCGGCCGGACCGGTCACGGCGCGGCCGGGGCCGACGGCGACCGCGTCTATGGTGCGGCCGGACTGCAGGTTGGTGATCGCCACCGGCTGGCCGCGCGCGGCGTCGCGCTGGGCCCGCCCCGTGACCGTCAGGGTCACGCCCGGTGCCGTGTAGGTGACGGTGACCATCTCGTTGCGGCTGATGACCTTGGGCGCGACCATGTCGTTGGGCTGGACGGCGGACCCTGCGCGCAGGGCGCGGCGGGCGGACATGCCGACCACCGCGTCGGCGTCACGAGGCGCGCCGGCGGGGACGAGGTGGCTCTGCACCGGGGCCCAGATGACGTCCTCGGGCTGGATGACCTCGTTGGCCGCGATGCTGCGGGCCCAGGTCAGGACCTCGACCGTCGGGCCGGCGCGGCCAGCGACCGGGCCCGAGCTGGTGGTGCCGGAAGCGCTCGGGGCACCTTGACGAACCACCACCCGGCGCAGGCCCTGCGGGTTGGCCCAGCTCAGACCTGCGCGACGCGCGCTGGCCTGAAGCGTTCCGGCCTCGATGATCACGGTGGGGCCGACCCGGCGGGCGACAACGACGGAGGCGGCGGAGCCGGCACCGTCGAACACTTCGCCGAGGGTGACTTGACCGTCGTCGTCGACCGGGTTGGCTTTCAGCGTGACGTCGGATGCGAGGGCGGGGCCGGCGACCAGCAGGACGGCGACGGCGATCAGGGCGCGGATCACGACTTCACCTGCGCCGAGACGGCCATCATCTCGTCCGCGGTCGAGATGACCTTGGAGTTCATCTCATAGGCGCGCTGGGCGATGATCAGGGCGCTGATCTCGGACACGGCGTCGACGTTCGACGCCTCGGTGTAGCCCTGCAGCAGCTGGCCGAAGCCCGGGTCGCCCGGCGTGCCGACGGTGGCCGGGCCGGACGCAGCGGTTTCCAGCAGCAGGTTGTCGCCGACGGCCTCCAGACCGGCCTCGTTGAAGAAGGTGGCGATCTGGATGGTCCCCACCACCTGCGGCTCGGGGCTGCCCGAGACGATCACCTGCACCTCGCCGGACTTGGAGATCGAGACGTCGACGGCGTCCTGCGGGATGCTGATCGCCGGCTCCAGCAGATAGCCGTCGTCGGTGACGATCTGGCCCTCGCCGTTCAGGCTCAGATTTCCCGCGCGGGTGAAGGCGGTCTCGCCCGACGGCAGGGTGATCTGGAAATAGCCCTTGCCGTCGATGGCCAGGTCGAAGCGGTTGCCGGTTTGCTGGGGCGTGCCCTGCTCGGTGATGCGGTAGACCGAACCGGTCTTCACGCCCGCGCCGATCTGGATGCCGGTCGGCACCACCGTGCCCGCGCTGGACGAGGTCGCGCCCATGCGTTCGACGTTGTGATAGAGCAGGTCCTGGAACTCGGCGCGCTGACGCTTGAAGCCCACCGTGTTCATGTTGGCGATGTTGTTGGAGATGACCTCAACGTTCGTCTGCTGGGCGGCCATGCCCGAGGCGGCGGTGCGAAGAGCGCGCATGATGGGCTCCCTCTCTGTTAGCTGACCTTGCCCAACCGCTCGACGGAGCGGCGCGACAAGTCATTGGCGTTTTCGATCATCTTGGAGATCCGCTCGTAGGCGCGCTGGATCTCGATCAGATTGGTGATTTCGAGGATCGGGTTGACGTTCGATCCCTCCAGCATCCCTTGATGGACGCGGACGTCGGTTGCCTCGGTGGGCGCGGCGTTGGAGGTGTTGCGGTAGACGCCGTCGCCGCGTTTCTCGAGCACCGACAGCGTGTCGAAGCGGACCGCGGTCAGGCGACCCACCTGGACGCCGTTCTGGCTGATCGTGCCGTCGGCGGCGACCGCCGGAGTGCCGAGGGCGGGATCGAGCACGATCTCCTGCCCGTCGCCCAGCACGGGGCGGCCCTGTCCGGTGACCAGACGGCCCTCCGGGTCCAGGGTGAAGGCCCCATCGCGGGTGTAGGCCTCGCCGGCGCCGTCCTGCACCACGAAGAAGGCGCCTTCGCCCTCGAGAGCGAAGTCGAGCGCCCGGTCCGTCTGCTTCAGCGCGCCCTGCGAATAGTCGCGGCCGAGGCCCTTATCGAGCACGAAGCTGACGCCCGGCCGCACCGCGTCGTTGCGGGCGCGCTCGCCGACTTCCGTGCCGACCAGCAGCTGTTCGACCTTGAATCCGGTCGTCTCCGCATTGGCGATGTTGTTGGCCACGACGTCGAGTTCACGACGCAGGGTCATCTGGCGGGACAATCCGACGTAGGCGGCGTTTTCCACGGGCGGCTCCTTTCGGAAAGACCCGTCGCAACGGCCGTGCCAGCGCAGTGAATCCCGCCGCCACTGGGTTTGCGGGTTCTGACCCGCCCGGCACCCGGCAGGTTCTGCCGGTTCTAAACGGCGCGTTAACCAAGTCCGGCCGAAATGACCCAAGGAACGGTGCGGGCGGATTCGATGCTGAAATTCGGCAAGAAGAAGGGCGGGGCGGATGTGCCCGCGGTCGTCGAGGGCGAGGGGCCCGTCGACGGCGAGGACGCGCCGAAGAAGAAAAAGCTTCCGATCCTGTTCATCGCCATCGGTGCGGGCGTCCTGCTGCTGGGCGGCGGCGGCGGCGCGGCCTTCTTCCTGATGCAGCCCAAGCCTGCGGCCGCCGAAGAAGGCCATGGCGAGGCCAAGGGCGACGATCACGGGGCCAAGAAGGACGACACGAAGGACGCCAAGGGCGGGCACGGAAAGGGCGGCGACGCCGAAGCCGATCCGGCCTTGGGCAAGATCACCGAGGGGCCGGACGGCGTCACCTTCCTGACCCTTCCCGACATGGTCGTGAACGTGCAGTCGTCGGACGGTCGTCCGACCTTCCTCAAGCTGAAGCTGACACTGGAAATGAAGGACGCTCATCAGGCGGAGGTCATCCAGTCGCAGATGCCGCGCCTCCACGACATGCTGCAGGGTTTCCTGCGCGAGCTTCGCCCCGAGGAACTGCAGGGCTCGGCTGCCAGCTTCCAGCTGCGCTCCGAACTGGCGCGTCGCGTGAACCTGATCCTCGCGCCGGGCAAGATCGACGCCGTCCTGATCGAAGAGATGCTGGTCCAATGACGGCGGCGGCCCAGGCGGACGATCTGGAGACGGCGGACGCCTTCGGCGGTGAGCCCGATCGCGGCGGGCTGATGCCCGAGCGCGTGCTGAACCAGGACGAGATCGACAGCCTGCTGGGCTTCGACCTGGGCGACGACGACGCGGCCGACCGCACCGGCATCCGCGCCATCATCAACTCCGCGCTCGTCAGCTACGAGCGCCTTCCGATGCTCGAGATCGTCTTCGACCGCCTGGTGCGGCTGATGACGACGTCCCTGCGCAATTTCACCTCGGACAACGTCGAGGTCAGCCTCGACAACATCTCGTCGATCCGGTTCGGCGACTATCTGAACTCAATCCCCCTGCCGGCCATCCTCGCGGTGTTCCGGGCTGAGGAGCTGGACAACTACGGCCTGCTGACGGTCGACTCCAATCTGATCTATTCGATCGTGGACGTTCTGTTGGGCGGCCGCCGCGGCACCGCGGCCCTGCGCATCGAGGGAAGGCCCTACACCACGATCGAGCGGGTTCTGGTCCAGCGCATGATCGAGGTCGTGTTGCACGACGCCCAGCAGGCGTTCGAGCCGCTGACGCCGGTCCACTTCAATCTGGATCGCCTCGAGACGAATCCCCGTTTCGCCGCCATCGCGCGGCCGGCCAACGCCGCCATCCTGGTCAAGCTGCGGGTCGACATGGAGGACCGGGGCGGACGCATCGAACTGCTGCTGCCTTATGCCACGCTGGAGCCCATCCGGAAGATGCTGCTGCAGCAATTCATGGGCGAGAAGTTCGGCCGCGACAACATCTGGGAGGGCCACCTCGCCAGCGAGCTCTGGACCACCCAGACGGAAGTCCGCGCCGTCCTCGACGAGCAGCAGGCCCCGCTGTCCTCGGTGCTGAACCTGAAGGTCGGCGACACCCTGATGCTGAACGCCACGCCGGATTCCGACGTGTCGATCCGCGCGGGCTCCATCCCACTCACCGTGGGCAAGATGGGCCGCAAGGGCGCCCACATCGCCGTGCGCGTGGAACGCCCGATCTCGCGCGACGCGGTGTCCGGTCTGACCAAGGGAGGGGTGTGATGATCGGCCTGGTCATGGATGCGGCGCTGATGCTGATGCTGGTCTGCGCCGTCGGCTTCGGCGTGCGGCTGGAGCGGCGCCTGAAGGTGCTGCGGGACGGCCAGCTGGCCTTCGCCGGGGCCGTGAGCGAGCTCAACGAAGCCGCGGGGCGGGCGGAAGCGGCCCTGGCATCCCTGCGCGCGGCGGGTCAGGAGACGGACCTGCTGCATGACCGGATCGTGCGGGCGCGCGAGCTGAAAGGCGAGCTCGACAAGCTGATCGCGCGGGGCGGGGGCATCGAAACGCGCCCGCCTGCGCCTGCGCCGACCCCCGTGACGCTGACGGAGCGCCCTGCGCCGACGCCCGCCCGCGCGACCGAGCCGACCGCGCCGACCGACCGCATGGCTGCGCTGGCCCAGCGCATCCAGGCCTTGGCCGGACCGGCGGTGGCGGAAGGCCGGGGCGACGTCGCCGCCATCGTGCGGGCCATGACCGCTAACCCTGTGTCCGAACGGATCCCTAACCGGACCGTGCGAGCGCAGGACGACGATCTGTTCGCCGCCTGAGGAGGGCGCGCCCCGCATGAGCAAGCTGCCCCGCATCCTTCCCCTGGCCGCCGTCGCGATCGGCGGCGTCCTGGCCGTCCGCGCCATCGGCGTGGCGCCGGGCCTGTTCGAGGGTGCCCGCGCCTGGGCCGAGGAGGCGGTGCCCGCTACAGCGCCGGCGACCGCCAACCCGGCGACGGCAGTCTGCGCCCTGTCGGAAGAACAGCTGGCGGCGCAGATCGGCATCTCTCCGGCGGAACTGCGCGTGATCTCCTCGCTCGGCGACCGCCGCAAGGAGCTGGACGCCCGCGACGCCGACTTCGCCACCATGCTGCCGCTGCTGGCCGCCGCCGAGCAGAAGCTGGCCGAACAAACCGCCGAGCTTGAGAAGGTGAAGGGCGAGGTCGAGGGCCTGCTGGGCCAGGTCGACGAGCGCGCCAAGGCCGAGACCGACCGTCTGGTTGCCGTCTACTCCGCCATGCGCCCGCGCGAGGCGGCCGCCGTCTTTTCCCAACTCGACGATTCGGTGCTGTTGCCGGTCGCCGCAGCCATGCGTCCGCGCACCCTCGCGGCCATCCTCGCCCAGATGCCCCCGGCCCAGGCGCGCCTCCTGACCGAGAAGCTGGCCGCCCGCTTCCAGGCCGCCCCGCTGGCGGCCCGCGCTGCGGCCGCGACAGCGCCGTCGGCGACGCCTCCGACAGCGGCGACGACGGGCTCGCCGACCGCCGCAGGGACCGGCACCACGCCCGCGGCGACCCCGCCCGAACAGCCGCAGGCCCAGCGCACCGCGGCCCCTCCACCGCGCCGCCAGTCGACGGCCCCGGCCTCCAACACCCGCCGCACGCAGAGCCGTCCGCCGCAGAGCACTCCTGCCCGCGGCCAGGCCCAGACGCCGGCCGCGACTCCTGCGGCGTCCTCGCCCCAGCCCCAGCGCCCACGCCTGTCCGTCGAATAGGGCAGGGCGTTCCGTCGCGCGCCCCTTTACGGCCGGACGGCATCTCGGCTACTCCCCGCGCCATGTCCGACACCCCTCCTGACCGCCTGTCCGTCGATCCCGACAGCCCATTCCATGACGCCGATCTGCTGGCGCGCGGCGTGGGCGTGCGATTCAAGGGCGAGGAAAAGACCAACGTCGAGGAATACTGCGTGTCCGAAGGTTGGGTCCGCCTCGCCGTCGGCAACCGGGTGGACCGGCGCGGCAAGGCCCTGACGGTCAAGCTCCAGGGGCCCGTCGAGCCTTATTTCCAGAACGGCTGACCCCCGTTCCGTCCGGCGACGGATCGCGCTACGCCTGCGTCCTCGCTGGAGGATGCGCCTTGACCCGATCGTTCGTCGCCGTCGCCCTGTCCGCCCTGATGCTGGCCGCGACGCCCGTTCTGGCCCAGTCGCCCGAGGTGGTGGCCCAGGCCGTTCAACTGCGGGATCGCGCACTGGCCGACAATCCGGCCTATGAGATCGTCAGCGACCTGACCACGCGGTTCGGCCCGCGCCTCGCCGGGTCGCCGTCCGAGCAGGCTTCGGCCGCGTGGGGTGCCGAGCTGTTCCGCGAGCTGGGCTTTGCCAATGTGGAGGTCGAGAGCTTCCCGCTGGCCTACTGGGAACGCGGCACCGCGACGGCCGAGATCCTGGCACCGTTCCCCCAGCCGTTGGTGGTCGTCGCGCTGGGCGGCTCGCCCGCCACGCCCCGCGGCGGGATCGAGGGCGAGGTTGTGGTGTTCGAGACCTTCCAGCAGCTGCTGGATGCGCCCATGGGCTCGCTGACCGGCAAGATCGCCATGGTGCTGCAGGACACGGTCCAGGCCCAGGACGGGCGCGGCTACGGCGCGACCTCGCCCATCCGCGGGCGCGGCCCGATCGAGGCCGGTAAGCGCGGCGCGGTGGCCTTCGTGCTGCGCTCCCTGGGCACCCACGACCACCGCTTCGCCCACGCCGGAGCCACCACGGTGGGCGAGGGGCAGGTGCCGGCCTTCGCCATGAGCCCACCCGACGCCGATCAGGTGCGCCGCATCGTGGCCCGTTCCGACCAGCCGATCCGCCTGCGCCTGACCTCCACCAGCGGCTACGGTCGCGAGAGCAAGTCCCAGAATGTGATCGGCGAAGTCGTCGGCACCAACCCGAACGAGGTCATCGTCATCGGCGGCCACCTCGACAGCTGGGACCTCGGCACCGGCGCCATCGACGACGGCGCGGGCGTGGCCATCACTGCCGCGGCTCTGGCCCTGATCGCCGACATGCCGGTCAAGCCGCGCCGCACGATCCGTGTCGTCTGGTGGGGCGCCGAGGAGGTCAGCCAGCCGCCGCCCGCGCAAGGGTTGGCTGGCGCCCGATTTTACGCCGAGCGCCGCCGCGACGGCATGGCCGGCCACGTCGCCATCTCGGAGAGCGACTTCGGTGCCGGGCCGATCTACAGCCTGGCCCTGCCCGCGGGTGCCGGGACCAGTGACTTCCAGAAGGCGGCGATGTCCGTACTGGCCCCGCTGGGCATCATCTGGGACGGCGCGCCCGCGACCGGCGGCGGCCCCGACACCGGACCGACCGTGGCCATGGGCGTGCCGGCCTTCCGCCTGAACCAGGACGGCACGGACTATTTTGACTGGCACCACACCGCCGACGACGTGCTGGACCGGATCGACCCCGAAGCCATGGACCAGAACGTCGCCGCCTGGGCCGCCTTCCTTTGGCTTCTGGCCAACTCCGACGTGGACTTCCGGGCCTTACGACCAGCGCAATAGCCGCCTGCGAGCGTGGCGAAACTGGTAGACGCAAGCGACTTAAAATCGCTCGACTTCGGTCATGCGGGTTCGACCCCCGCCGCTCGCACCACCGCCCCTTCCGGGCTTTGGAATAACTTGAGAAGCCCGTAAGGACGGGGGATCGCCGTTCGGTCAGTCTGGTTCGCAAGGAGGACCCGACATGATCCGATCGACGTCGAAATTCATGGCCGCCGGCGTGCTGACGGCGCTGAGCCTGCCCTTGGCCGCCTGCGGCGAGACCGCCTTTTCGAAGGAGGTCACGCCCATTTGTCTTGAGCAGCTGACCGCCGAGCAGTGCTCGTGCATCGTCTCCGGCCTGGACGATGGCCTGCCTGATCGGGTGAAGACCGCCTTCGTCGCCCTGCGCTGGGAGCTGCGGCCCGATCCGAAGGATCGGGAGCGGGTCAACAACGCCGCCCTTCGGGCCGCGGGCGTCGATCCGGCCGACCGCCAGGCCGTCCAGTCGATCCGCTCCGAGTTCCGCGACACCTACTACCCGCTGCGCGACAAGCTCAGCGACCAGTGCGGCGCAAGCCTCTGAAATCCCTCATCCCGGGAGCTGACCGATGACGTTCGAACGCACGTTCGTGGGGGGCGCCGCCTGTCTGGCCCTCCTGACAGGGATCGCCGCCTGCGACCCGGCAGACGCGGGGCAGACGGCGAAAGCCGCGCCTGCCGCCGCGACGAAGCAGGACCCGCCGCTGCCGCTGCGCGAGATCAACCGCTGGATCGAGGCTGCGCGGCAGGAGTGCGCCGAGGCCGGCGGGCGGTTCGGTGGCGTCGAAGACCACCTGCTGCCGGGCGACTTCAACGGCGACGGCCGCATGGACTACGTTCTGCGCTGGAGCGGCGTCTCGTGTCCCCATCCGGAAGGCTGGGCCGGCGGCGCGATGGGCTGGGGCAACGCCGGACCGCCCAACGACTTCCTGATCTCCCAACCCGCCGGCGGCTACACCCAGTTCGACGGGTTCAGCTCCTATCTCGAGCCGGCAAACATCCGGCGCGAGGGTGACCGTGACCGGATCGTGATCGAAGGAACCTGGTTCGAGGCCGGTGGCGAGGTCCACAAGGTCATCTGGGGCTGGACGGGCCAGGAAATGGATGTGGTCGAGCGTCAGGACGCCGAGGGGCGGGCCGTCGACGAGGACGGCCGTCTGTTGCGCGTCGCCGCGCCCGCCGCCCCGGCGTCCACGTCGCCGTTCCGTGACGGCTTCTGGGTCACGGGCGAGGCGTATCCCGTGGACCGCGGCAACGGATGGGAAAACCTGCACGAAGAGGCGCTGGAGATCTCCGGTTCCACGTTTGTGCGCCACAACGGCGGCGACGCCGACGCCTGCCGCATCGTCGATCGGTCGACCCAGGGCGGCGAGACGCGCCTGACGTTCCAGTGCCGGATCAGTTGCGGCAACGGCGGCGAGGGCCCGTGTCCTGAACGCTATGACCCACAGCGGCACGTGATGGGAATCCGCTCTCTGGGGGCCGACCGCTTCAGGGTTCGGGTCCAGGGCAGCCCCTACGACTATTGGAACGGCGATTACACCTGGCACGGGACCGACTGGTGACTCCGCACGACGTCTTCCGCCCGTCCTCCCATCAAGCGCACTTCTGACTCGAGGCCGCTCATGAACTTCCCGCACCGCCTAGCCGCCGCCGCGGCCGTCCTGTTGCTGACCCCCGCCATGGCGACGGCGCAAGCCCGTTTGCCGGTCGACGTCGGCGTCTACGCCGAGGCGGGAAAGCCTTGCTCGTCGGGGTGGATCTGGGTCAACACCGGCACGCGGGCCGGCTATCTGTCGTTCTTCGGACCCAACCAGAGTATGGGCCCGAACCTGACGGGGGTGGAGGCGATCCAGTCCACCGAACCCGGGCGCGACGGCTTCACCATGATGAATGGCGGGCCGCTGGAAGTGCGTCGTTCGGGCACCGACGGGGTGACCGTCCGCGCCTGGTCGCGCGCCAACGGCGAGGTGGGACGTAACGAGTTCCGGCGATGCGCCGTGTCGGCCCTGCATCCACGCATGCAGGCCGCATTGCCGCAGGTCGGCTTTTCACAGGCCCCGCGGCCGGGTCCGGGCGGCGTGACCGCCTCACCGGCATGGCGTGTGACGCGGGTGGCGGGCGTGCCCAGCGCCAGCGTGACCGCGGCCGCCGGTTTGCCGCAACTGGCCGTGCGGTGTCGGGCGGACGTGGCCTACCTTCACCTGAAGACCTCGGCGGCCGAGCGAGGCCGGGGGCCGCGCCGTATCGAATTCGTCGGCGGCACGACGGGACTGCGCCGAACCGAGACCTTCCAGCGCGATCCGGAGACGGGCGACTGGTCGACCGGCGCGGGCAGCGAGACCTTGGCCCTTCTGGGCGGCCGGGACACCCGGGTCGAGCTGAGGGAGGACGGGATGTCGATCGGAACCCTGTCGCTGGTCGGCTCCACTGCGGCCCTCGGCCAGGCGCTTGCCGGCTGTCCGACCCAAGGGGTGACCGGGGGACTGGCGGCCGCTCCGACCGGCGGCGCGCGTACGGCGGCCCCGCTGGAGATCCTTCCGGGGCACTACGTGACCGAGGACCGGGCCTGCGGAAATCCGTTCGAGATCTTCTATTTCGACGGTCGGCGCTACGGCTACTACGCCGGGGGCGACGGGCGCCGCGACGTGACCACGCTGGCACGGGCGGACCGCAGCCGCGACGGCTGGTCCCTGCGCGACGGCACTCCGGCACCCGAGACCTTCATCAAGGTGCTGGCACCGAACCGGATCCAGATGATCAGCGGGCCGCCGATGCGCTGGTGTCCGGACGCCCAGCTGCCGCGCGATCGGCGCGTCGCCAGCTAGAGCATGCTCGTTACTGGCGGAATCGCTTCGCGATCCCGCCGAAGAGGTAAACCAGGCTCCGGGTCCGGCGCTCACTTCCTGTTTCGCCGGGTGGCGCGGTCTTATCCTGCGGGCGTTTCGTGGCATGAAGGGTGGACGCCTCCTCTCGCCGCCGGAAGACCGCATGAACAGAGCCCGCCGCGCCCGCATCGTCGCGACCCTGGGGCCCGCCAGCCGCGCTCCGGGCACGGTCAAGGCGCTGGCCCAGGCCGGGGCGGACGTGTTCCGCCTGAATTTCAGCCATGGCAGCCACGAGGACCACGCCGCCGCGCTGAAGGCCGTGCGCGGTGCCGAGATGGCGCTCAAGCGGCCGCTGGGCGTGTTGGCCGATCTGCAGGGGCCCAAGCTGCGGCTAGGCAAGTTCGCGGACGGCGAGATTACGATCAAGCCGGGCCACGCCATGCGCTTCGACCTGGACCCCGCGCCCGGCGACGCCACGCGGGTACAGATGCCGCACCCGGAGATTTTCAAGGCCCTGCGTACTGGCATGTTGCTGTTGCTCGACGACGGCCGCGTGCGCCTGCGCGTGGGTGAGCGCGCCGACGGCTGGGCCGACGTCACCGTCGAGAGCGGCACCAAACTGTCCGATCGCAAGGGCGTGGCGGTGCCGGAAGCCGTCATCCCGGTCTCGGCCCTGACCCCCAAGGACCGCGAGGATCTGGCCTTCGCCCTGCGCATCGGCGTCGACTGGGTGGCGCTCAGCTTCGTGCAGAAGGCCGAGGACATGGCCGAGCTGAAGCGGCTGGTGAACGGCCAGGCCGCCTGTCTGGCCAAGATCGAGAAGCCGCAGGCCCTGACGGACCTCGAGGCTATTCTGGACTACTGCGACGGCGTCATGGTCGCCCGCGGCGACCTGGGCGTGGAGCTGGAGCCGGAGGAAGTGCCGGTCGCCCAGAAGCAGATCATCCGCGCCGCCCGCCAGCGCGGCGTGCCGGTGATCGTCGCGACCCAGATGCTGGAGTCCATGACCAGCGCCCCCGCGCCGACCCGCGCCGAGGCCTCGGACGTGGCCAACGCCGCCTATGAGGGCGCCGATGCCCTGATGCTGTCGGCCGAGACGGCGTCGGGCGACTATCCGCTGGAATCCGTCGGCGTCATGAGCCGGATCATCGAGCGGGTCGAACGCGACCCCATGTGGCCCAGCCTGATGGATGCCGAACACGCCGGCATGGATGACATCGACGCCGACGCCCTCGTGGCCGCGGCCCGGAAGGCCGGCGAAGCCCAGTCGACCGCCTGCGTCGTGGTGTTTACCACCCTGGGCGGCACGGCGCGGCGCATGGCCCGCGAGCGGCCGCTGCAGCCCGTGCTGGCGCTGACACCGAATGCCTCGACGGCGCGCCGGCTGGCGCTGGTCTGGGGACTGGAGTCGCGGCTGGGCCGCGAGCCGTCGTCGCTGGAGGAGGTCACCGACGACGCCGTTGCGGCCGCCATGGAATACGGCCTGGCCCAGCCCGGCCAGCGCATCCTGATCCTGGCCGGCACCCCCTTCGGCGCGCCGGGGGCTGCGAATCTGCTCCGCCTGGCCCATGCTCCGGCGAAGAAGGGCAAGCGCTGACCGCGAGCCCTGAGGGTTCCGCGTGATCAAATACCTCGGCTCCAAGCGCGCGCTGCTGGACCGCATCGTTCAGGCGGTGCGCGAGCGGCTGCCGGACGGCGGGCGGTTGTGCGACCTGTTCAGCGGTTCGGCGCGGGTGGGCCATGCGCTGAAGCGCGAGGGCTTCACCGTCCATTCCAACGATCACAACGCTTACGCCCATGTGCTGGCCACGGCCTATGTCCAGGCCGACCGGGACCGGTGGCTGGCTCCGGCGGAGCGGGTGCTTGTCGAACTGGCCGGGGTCCGGCCTGAAGCCGGCTGGTTCACCCGCACCTTCTGCGAGGACGCCCGCTTCTTTCATCCCGACAACGGTGCGCGTATCGACTCGATGCGGGAGCGGATCGCGGCGATGGAGCTGGAGCGTGAGCTGGAGGCGATCGCGCTGGTGTCCCTGATGGAGGCCGCCGACCGGGTGGATTCCACTGCGGGCGTGCACATGGCCTACATGAAGCGCTGGGCTCCGCGGGCGCTCAAGCCGCTGCAGCTGCGCATGCCGGATCTTCTGCCTGGCGTCGGCACGGCGACCTGCCTGGAGGCCGTCGAAGCAGCCGATCAGGTCGAGGCCGATCTCGTCTACCTTGACCCACCCTACAACCAGCACAGCTATCTGGCGAACTATCACTGCTGGGAGAGCCTGGTCCGCTGGGACAAGCCGGAGGTCTACGGCGTGGCCAACAAGCGGATCGACGTGAAGGCCCGCAAGAGCGCCTTCAACAGCCGCCCCGGCATCGGCCCGGCGCTGGCAGCAGTGGTGGAACGCCTGCGCGCACCCAACCTGATCGTCAGCTTCAACGACGAGGGCTATCTCAGCCGGTCGGACCTGACGGACATGCTGTCGGCGAGGGGGCACGTACAGGTCATCGAGATCGAACGTCCGCGCTACGTCGGCGCGCGCATCGGCATCCACAATCCGAAGGGCGAGAAGGTGGGCGCGGTGGGGCGTTTGCGGAACGTCGAGCACCTGTTCGTGGTCACCGACCGGCGGGTCGATCTGGCCGACGCGGCTTGACCGTCGGGAACCCGACATAGGAAGCTGCCGTTTCCGCCGTCATGGACCCGATGACGATGACCCCCGACCGTCGCCTTCACGCCAACCGCATGTACGGCCGCGCGGCCGACGCCTTTGACGCGGTCGCCTGGAAGGCTCCCGAAGCCCGGCGCTTCCACGGCGTGACCGCCAATGACGGCCATCAGCCGCCGTCGATCATGGACGAGCTGCGCGCCCTGCCGCGGTGGGTGGTCATCGCCTCCGGAGGTGCCTTCAGCGCCTTCCTCGGCGTGATGATGGGCGCGGCCTTCCGGCTCTAGGCCTCGAGCAGCGCCCGGATCGGCGACCAGCCCCGACGGTGCGCGGGGCAGGGGCCCAGTTCCTTCAGCGCCGCCTGATGGATCGGGGCATTGTAGCCCTTGTGGCTGGCGAAGCCGTAGCCGGGATATTGCGCATCCAGTTCGACCATCAGCCGGTCCCGCGCCGTCTTCGCCAGAATCGACGCCGCCGCGATCGACAGCGACAGCCCGTCCCCGCCGACCGCGGTGCGCACTTCACAGGGCAGTTTGAAGCGGTAGTTCCCGTCCACCAGCGCCGCGGCGGGCGTCACCGCCAGCGCCTCGATGGCCCGGCACATGGCCAGTCCGGTGGCCTGCAGGATGTTCAGCTCGGCGATCTCCTCCACCGAGGCGAAGCCCACGCCCCAGGCGACCGCGCGCGCCTTGATCTCGACCTCCAGCGCCTCCCGCCGTGCGGCGGTCAGGGCCTTGGAGTCGTCGATGCCGCTCGGCAGGTCTTCGACGTTCAGGATCACGGCCGCGGCCGACACCGGCCCCGCCCAAGGCCCACGCCCCGCCTCGTCCACCCCGCACACCGGCCCGCCGACGGCCTCAGCCAGCGTGGTCTCCAGCGTCAGGGTGGGAATCGTCTTCGGGCGGGTGGCCTTCATGCCCTTGACATGCCACGGACCTCGGCCTGCCGGAAGCAGGCGTCGACGTGGTCGTTGACCATGCCGGTGGCCTGCATGAAGGCGTAGACAATCACCGGGCCGCAGAATTTGAAGCCGCGCGCCTTCAGCGACTTGGCCATGGCGACGGATTCCGGGGTCTGGGCCAGAAAGCCGTCGAGGCCCGGCGCGCGCTGGATCGGTGCGCCGCCAACGAAGTCCCACAGCCAGCCGGAGAAGTCATCTCCCCGGTCGCGCATCTCCAGCCAGATCTGCGCGCCCCGGATCGTGGCGTCGATCTTGGCGCGCGAGCGGATGATGCCCGGGTCGGCCAGCAGCCGTTCGCGATCGGCGTCGTCATAGCGGGCGATCATTTCCGGATCGAAACCGTCGAAGGCCGCGCGGATGGTCTCGCGTTTTCTCAGGATGGTGATCCAGGCCAGGCCGGCCTGCATTCCGTCCAGCGCCAGCTTCTCCCACAGCGCGCGGGGGTCGCGCTCGGGCACACCCCACTCCTCGTCGTGATAGGCGACGTACAGCGGGTCGGTCCCGCACCAGGAACAGCGGCCCTTCACAAACTCAGCGCCCGCCCGAGCGGATGGCACCGCCGAAGCTCTTCCAGCTCAGCTTCACGTCCGACAGGGCACCCGCGCGGAAGGCACGGCCGGCGATCCAGACCATCAGCAGGGCCGTCACAAACATGCCCGCCATGGTGCCGAACACCTCGATCGGCGGTGGTTCGCTGGGCGCGCGGGCCGGCATCAGGAAGGGGGTGAAGAAGGGGATCCACGACATGATCTTCACCAGCGGGGCGTCCGGCGTGCGCAGCGCCATCTGCACGACGATGATGGGCACCACCATGATCATCATGATCGGGCCCATCAGGGTCTGGGCGTCGCGCGGCGTCTCGCAGAATGCACCGATCGCGGCGAACAGCACTGCGTACATCAGATAGCCGCCGACGGCGTAGGCGACGAAGTACCAGATCATCCCGCCCTCGAGGATCACCGCACCGATGTCGCGAGCGGTGTCCGGGAAGCTGAACAGCAGTCCCGCCGCGCCGATGCCCGACCAGACCAGCATCACCGTCAGGGTCAGGAGCGCGACGCCCAGCACCTTGCCTGTCAGGATCTCGGTCGCCGAGGCAGAGGACAGGAGCACTTCCAGGATCTTGTTCGACTTCTCCTCCATCACGCTGTTCAGCAGAATCGAGGCACCGGTCAGGATGAGCGACCACAGGATGAAGGCGCTTGCGAAGCCGATGATGGCCGGCAACCGGTCTCGGAACGACACCTCGCCGCCGCTGGCGGACCGGGGTGAGAAGGCGGTGACCTCGGGTCGGAACCGCTCTGTCTCGGTGACCACGGTGCCGTCGATGCCGGCACCCTCGAACACCTGCCGCCGATTGGCCGACTTCAGGGCCTCGCGGACGAAGTCCTCGACCGTGTCGTCGGTGGCACGGCGGGTCCAGACGCGAGCGGACGGCTTGCCGGCGGCGTCGCGGGTCAAGAAGACCACGGAGTCGATGCGCTGGTCCCGTTCAACGTCGGCGCTCAGCAGTTCCCGCACCGCCTCGGTCTGGGCCTCGCCGGGCGCCGCGGCGGTCAGGACAGCGGGCGTGTCAACGATGCGCAGGCGTTGACGGTTGAGGGACTCGCGCAATCCGCCGCCCTGGCTCTTTTCGGCCTGTTCGACGGCCTCCTTGGGGATGCCCGTGGCCTTGACCGCGGCCTCCTGGGCCTGGGCGGCGGCCTCGGCGCGGCGCTCCGCGTCGGCACGCAGGGCGTCGCGGACGGATCCGGCCAGACCCACGGCCGCGGGGCCCTCCTCGATCAGGACCACGGCCCGCACGGGCTCGGACGTGCGCATCAGGATGGGAATGGCACCGCCCAGCACGGCGAAAAGCGGGAACGCCAGCAGCGACAGCCAGAAGCCGACGGTCTTGGCATAGGCGGCGTATTCGCGCCGGGCGATGAGGAGCGTGCGGTTCATCGGGCGGCCTCCGAAGTGGTCTCGCGGCGAACGGTCTGGTCCTGGTTCGGGTCGTCGCCCGTCAGGCCGATGAAGGCGTCGTGAAGCGTCGGCTCGCGCAGCTCGAAGCGGCGTACGTCCAGGCCGTTCAGGAAGGCCGCCTTCAGCGCCTCCTGCCCACGCCCGCCGGCGGCCAGCTCGGCCTTGAGCACCCGCAGGGGGCCGTCGGCGCGCAGGGTCTCGACGGCGACAACGCCGGGCAGGGCCTTCGCCGCGTCCTCGGCGATCTCGCCCTCCAGCTCCAGAAAGCGGCGGGTGGTGGCCTTGGCTTCGTCCACCGTGCCCTCGAACGCCTTCTGGCCGCGGGCGAGCAGCACGACCTTGTCGCACAGCCGTTCGGCGTGCTGCATCACGTGGGTCGAGAACAGGACGGTAGATCCGTTCGCCGCCAGCCCGCGGATCATGGCCTCAAGCCCCTGCTGGTTGACCGGGTCGAGGCCGGAGAAGGGCTCATCCAGGATCACGAATTCGGGCTGGTGCACGACCGAGGCGATCAGCTGCACCTTCTGGGCCATACCCTTGGACAGCTCCTTCATCTTCTTGGTCTGGGCGTGCTCCAGCCCCTGATCCTTCAGCATCGCCCGCGCGCGGCGCTTGCCTTCGCCGATGGGCAGGCCCTTCAGGGCACCGAAAAAGGCGATCGCGTCGATCGGCGTCATCTTCTTGTAAAGGCCGCGCTCCTCCGGGAGGAAGCCGATGCGGTCGCGCACCTTGCGCCCGTCCGCGGCGCCGAGGATTTCCAGCCGCCCTTCGGTCTGCGGCTGCAGCCCCAGGATCATGCGCAGGGTCGAGGTCTTGCCCGCGCCGTTGGGCCCCAGGAAGCCGCAGATCGTGCCCTTGCCCACCGAAAAGCTGAGATCGCGCACCGCCTGAAAGTCGCCGTAGCGCTTGCCGATGCCTTCCAGCGTCAATGCCGCCGCCATGCCGTTCACCCCTGAAGTCCAACAGTGGGGAGGCTAGGGGTGTAAAGGACGTTTGACAACCGCGCGGGCGCGGCCGTTCATGAATTCCCTGTCATGTCCGCCGGATTGACCGCCACGGCCATCCGCAGGACAACCGCCGAACAAGGGAGAGGCTGATCATGTTCCAGAAGATTCTTGGCGCTGTTGTCGGGGCCGTCGTCGCCTTCGCCGTGGTCACGGTCTGGCAGGCCGGGACCCACATGATCTCGCCACCGCCGGCCGACATGAACTGGCGCGACGCCGAAGCGGTGGCGGCCTTCATGCGCGCCATGCCGGCGTGGAAGTACGCCGTCGTCATACTCGGCTATGGCGTCGCCGCGCTCGTCGGGGGCTGGATCGCCGCGCTTGTGGGCAAGGACCGCGGCTGGCCCACGGGTGTGCCCGCCGGCCTCCTGATCATGGCGACCTTCGCCAACGTCTACAGCCTGCCGCATCCGGTCTGGTTTCCGGCGGCTGCGATCCTGACCATCCTCGCAGGGGGCTGGTTCAGCGGCCGGATCGGCCGCAAACCCGCCTGATCAACCCTCGTCGACGACGACGTCGAAGGTACGCCCCATGATGCGGCTGGGGTCGACGTGCGCCCCGTTGCGGCGCACTTCAAAGTGCAGGTGCGGACCGGTCGAATAGCCGGTGGACCCCACCAGACCGACGCGCTCGCCGGAGTACAGCTGCTGGCCCGACCGAACGTCGACGCGGCTCAGATGGGCATAGAGCGTGGTCATGCCGTTGGGGTGGCGGACCTCGACGAACCGGCCGAAGCCGGTCGGCTGGTTGCCGGTACGCAGTACCGTGCCCTCGGCCGCAACGAAGACGCCGGTGCCCGTCGGTGCCGCGAAATCCACGCCCTTGTGCGCTCGCGCCGCCGCTTCTCCCGCCAGACGACGCGTGCCGTAGCGCGAGTTGACGGCGAATCCTTTCACCGGCTCGTGAAACGCGATCTCGCGGATCACCGGACCCGCCGGTTCGGCCACGGCCACGACCGGCACGGCGGCCGGCGTCGCGGCGGCCTCGACCACCATCGGGTCGGGGTCGGCGTGGGGGGCGGCGGCCATGGCGAACACGGCGGTGACGGCTAGAGCGGCGGCCTGACCTGTGTGGGTCAGAATGCGGCGGACGGTCGGCATAAGGCGTCGCATGCGTGCGGCGTCTCCCTGTCGGCTTCGTTCGACGAACTGGGGCGGCGGACGCTTCGGCCCGGCGCGGATGAAGGCGTCGTTATAGGGCGCGGTGAGACGGCAATGAGGCACCCGGGCGCGGCGGACCGTCGCACCCATGGAACCCAAACGAAAAGGCGCGGACCTCCCGGTCCGCGCCCTCCTCGTGACTTCAGTAGTTTCCGTTTCTTACGGCAAGGGGATCGTGAACTGGATTCCACCCTGATGGCTGTCGGCGTGCTCGCCGAACCGGCCCCGATAGCCGAAGGCCACCTTCATTCCGGCCCATTCGCCTTCAATCCCCGCTGAGGCCAGCATGTGGCCGCCGAAGGGACCTTCCACGTCCCGGTACAGAACCTGCGAAGGGCTACCCGCAATGGAGGTGCCGACCGGGTCCGAGCCGTCGTCCAGATCGTCGCGATAGCCGCCCTCGACGAAGATCGTCGTGCCGCCCTTTCGGGTTTCCGCGCGGATCGTGGCTTCGGCCGTCGTCGCCTGGACCGTGCGATCCTCATATCTGTACTGCGCGGCCACACCCTGTTCGAAATAGCCGTCGACGTCGCTGGACGTCCAGGTGATGGCCGCGCGGGGCGAGATCTGGAAGTCGGGGCCGCCAAACCAGAATCCGGCCTGGGCCCGGGCACCGACGCTGGACCCCCGGGTTTCGCCGGTGTGCACGATCGGTGCCAGAGTGGTCTGGCGGGTGATGTTCTCATAGTCGTCGGCACCGGCACCTGCGCTGACGTTCGCGAACACCGAGCCGGAACGCCAGCCCAAGGCGGCGTCGACCGCATAGGATTCGACGTCAAAGGTCTGGCCTGTAGAGGTCACTTCCGCGTTGCGGAACGATCCCGAGAAGGAGGCGCGCCAGTTCGGCGACGAACTCCAGACCAGGCCAGCCCGGAAGCCCATTCCCTTGGATTCGGCTTCGGGCACGAGGCCGCGGGCGTCGAACTCGGTCGAGTCGTACAGCGCACCGAAGGTCAGATGCGTGCCTGCCTCCCATGGATGCGATCCCGACATGCCTTCCGACGAGAGGTCCAGCATGTCCTCGCGGAACCTCATGGCCGTCTCTCCCTGCAAGGCGGTCTTGGCCCCCGCGTCGCCGTAGTAGAGGTAATCCTCGGCGAGGTTGGCCAGCAGCGCGTGGCCGGCCGCGGTCGGATGGACGCCGTCCCAATAGAAATAGGTGCCGGGGCTGGAGCAAACCGTCAGCGTCGTCTGGTTAAAGCAGGCATCGACCGCGTTGGTCAGGCCGAAGCTGGAAGGCGAACCGGCGATGACGTCGCCGATCTTGAAGATGTCCATCAGGATGATGTTCGTGCCCGGTCGCGCGGCGGCCGTCGTGAACAGTCCAGTCGACAGGGCTCCGTTGAAGGTGGTGACCGCGAAGTCAGCCAGGGGGGCGGCAGCAAGGTTGGGACCCGAGCGAAACTGCGGCGTCAGGCTCAGCTTGGGCAGGTTGGTGACGAGAATGGTCCCGGCCCCCGCCGTGGCCACGCTGTTGACGATGAAATTCACGTCCGCCGCCGCCGAGGTGGCGACGTTCTGCATGAATGGTTGGGGCGTGCCGGACAGCACCGCCGGCCCGATGCCCTGGAAGATGTTGTTGGCCCCGCCCAGCACGCTGACGAGGTCGTTGGCACCGAAGGTGCCGCCCGCGCCCGTGTAGGCCAGCAGCTGGTTCCTCATCCCGGGAGGGAAGGCCGAGCTGTCCGTGCGCGCGCCGCCGTAGGCGTAGTTGATGCTGCCGGTTACCGGCGCACCGGTCGCCGAAACCCCGGCGTTGAAGCCGAGCAGTTCGGTGAACACCGGCCCGTTGGAGAAGCGGCCGTTGAAGTAGAACGCGGCGGGCGGCTGGGTGTTGAAGCTGGCGGCGTACAGGTTGCCGTTGTCGCTCAGGCTGTCGCCGAAGACGACGAGGCGACCGTAGCTCTGGGCCGAGGCGGCCGAAGCCAGGCCGCAGACGGCGGCGACGGCCAACGCCGCTGGCGCGGTGGTGCGCATAAGACGAGACATCGATGATCCTCCCTCGACCGTCGGTGTTCGCGGCCGTTGAAGATCAGTGTGCGCCGGATTTCAGACGACGCAAGATGCCGTCGGGGAAGCTTGGGCCTCAGTGTTGCAGAGGACGCACGCGGTTGACGTGTCCCATCTTGCGCCCCGGGCGCGCGGGGGTCTTCCCGTAGAGGTGGACGCGGACGTCCGGCTTGCCAGACAGGGTAGCCCATCGCTCGACCTCGTCGCCCAGCAGATTGGTCATCTCGACCCCGGAATGCGCGGCCGTCGGCCCCAGTGGCCAGCCCATCACGGCCCGGACGTGCTGCTCGAACTGGTCGCAGGCGCACCCGTCCTGGGTCCAGTGGCCCGTATTGTGGACCCGGGGCGCGATCTCGTTGACCAGCAGGTGCCCCTCGCCGAGGTCGAACAGTTCAATGCCGATCACGCCGACGTAGCCGAGGCCTTCCAGAACGCTGCGCGCGATGCGCTTCGCCGCTTTTGCGGTCCGGGCGTCGACGACCGCAGGGGCCAGGGTTGTGCGCAGCACCCCCCCGGCGTGCCGGTTCTCGCCCAGCGGATAGACGGCGATCGCTCCGTCCTCGCCGCGGGCGGCGATGATCGACAGTTCGCGAACGAAGTCCGCCCGGGCTTCCAGAATGCAGGCTCGCCCGCCCAGCGCAGCCCACGCCGCCGCCACGCCGCGCGGCGACTTCACCCAGACCTGACCCTTGCCGTCATAGCCCTCGCGGCGGGTCTTCAACACCGAGGGAAAGCCGAGCTTCGCCAGGCCCTCTCCCAGATCGGCCTCGGACTCCACGGGGTGGAAATCGACCGTGCGGGCCCCGACGCCGTTCAGGAACGATTTCTCCTGCATCCGGTCCTGGGCCACCGCCAGCGCGAGCGGTCCCGGCGCGACCCGGGCGCCGCCCGCCTTGATTCTATCGACCGAGGCGGCTGGCACGTTCTCGAACTCGAAGGTCACGGCGTCGCAGACCCGGCCCATGACGTCGAGCGCGTTGGGATCGTCGTACGGTGCCACGATCTGGCCGCGCGAGACGCGACCGGCGGGACTGTTGTCCTCGGGGTCGAGGATGACGACGTCGAAACCCAGCTGGCTCGCTGCCTGCGACAACATTCGGCCCAGCTGACCGCCGCCGAGGATGCCGAGGGTGGAGCCGGGAGGAAGCGCCGCCACTCAGTCCTCGACCGTCTCGTGCACCGCCTCGGTCTGGGCGTCGCGGAAGGCCTTCAGCCGGCCGGCCAGGGTTGCGTCGCCCAGCGCCAGGATCTGAGCCGCCAGAATTCCGGCGTTGATGGCGCCCGCCTCGCCGATCGCCACCGTCGCCACGGGCACGCCACCGGGCATCTGCACGATGGACAGCAGGGAATCGAGACCGCTCAGAGCCTTGGACTGCACCGGCACGCCGATCACCGGAAGTTCCGTCATCGAGGCGACCATGCCGGGCAGATGGGCCGCGCCGCCGGCCCCGGCGATCACGACCTGAAAGCCCGCTTCGGCGGCGCTCCGGGCGAAATTGACCAGACGGTCAGGGGTGCGGTGGGCGGACACAACACGGGCGGTCCACGCCACGCCGAGCCGGTCCAGGGTCTCGGCGGCGCGCTTCATCGTGGGCCAGTCGGACCGACTGCCCATGACGATGGCCACCTGCGCCGCTGCGGTCATGCGGGACCCCCCTCGCCGGGAAAGCGCGGGGTTTACGGCCTTCGCGTTGCGCCCGCAACCGGTCGGGATAGGATCGGGCGACGCCGCCGGTTGAGTCGCGTCCTTCCCGAGTGCGCCGTGTCCCTGCCCGCCGCCCAAGTCCGGTCCGACGCCGACCTGCAGGCCGAGGTCGAACGCCTGCGCGCCGAAGTGGCGGCGCTGAAGGCGCGCGCCGAGGCGGCGGAGGCCGCGGCCGATCACGATGTGCTGACGCCGACCCTGAACCGGCGCGGCTTCGTCGAGGCGCTGAACCGCGCCATGGCCTACTGCCGGCGTCACGGCACGCCGGCCTGCCTGCTCTATCTGGATCTGGACGGGTTCAAGTCGGTCAACGATTCACTGGGCCATGCCGCGGGTGATGCCGCCTTGGTGCGGGTGGCGGAGCTGATGGTCGCCAACCTGCGCGAGTCTGATGCCGTCGGCCGCCTCGGCGGCGACGAGTTCGGCCTGCTGATGCTGAACGCCGGGCTGGAAGAGGGACGCGAGAAGGCACGACGGCTCGCCGAGGCGCTGGCGGTCGAGGGGTTCGACTGGGAGGGTGAGCGCACCGCCTTGGGCGGGTCGTTTGGCGTTCGCGCCTTCGCCGCTCACGAGGACCCGGAAGTCTGGCTGGCCGAGGCCGACGCCGCCATGTGGGTCCGGAAGAGGGGCAGGCCCTGAACCCTGCGCCCGGAACCCTCAGGCGATGATGTCCGGCAGGATCCTCGCCTCGATCTTCACGATCTCGTCGCGCAGCGTCAGCTTCTTCCGCTTCAGGCGCGCGATCATTAGCTGATCGGGGATCGGCATCAGGCCCAGGGCGGCGATCGACGCGTCCAGATCGGCATGCTCCTGTTGCAGCACGCCGAGACGCTTGCGCAGCGCCAGTTCGACTTCGTCGGGAACCTGTTCGTCGTTCATCGTCTCGTCCGCGCGGCGGCTTATGTCACGGGGCGAGGCGTTCGGCCAGACGGGCCAGCGCCGGGCGGGGCAAGGGACCGCCCCATGCGCGAGACAGGCGGACCAGATCGGGCAGGGGATCGCGCCCCGGACCCGGCGCACCGGCCAATTCGGCCAGTCCGGCCAGCAGAAACCGCTCCGCCTCCAACTCGACCGACTTCACTCGCGCTCTGACGGCCTCGCGCGCCTCCGCCTCCATGTCGATCACCGGTGCCTTGAGCGCTCGCCGCACGGCGCGCAGCGGACTGACGGCTGTCTTATCCCACACGCGGGCCACGTCGCAGGCGGCCTCGACCGCCTCGTCGTCCAAAGCCCGGCCCGTGATCGCTGCCCAGGTGCCGAACAGCAGCAAGGGCACGTTCTGGCCGTTCCGGTCCTGCAGCGACAGGCAGGTCTCGGACACGCCCTCGCGCCCATAGGCCTCCACGGCCCACGCCCACAGGGTCGCCACATCGCTCATTTCGTCCGCAGTCCCGTCCAGCGCCGGGTCGCCGCCCAGTCGAGACCGAGGGCGTCCAGGGCGCGGCCGACCGATTGGTCGATCAACCCGGCCAGATCCGTGGGGTGGGCGTAGAAGGCGGGCATGGGCGGAGCGATCACCGCCCCCATTTCCGCCAGCGCCGTCATCGTGCGCAGGTGCCCGAGGTGCAGCGGCGTCTCCCGCACCATCAGAACAAGTGGCCGCCGCTCCTTCAGCGTCACGTCCGCCGCGCGCGTCAGAAGCGAGGAGGTCACGCCTGTGGCGATTTCGCTCATGGTCCGCACCGAGCACGGCGCCACGATCATGCCCAGCGTCCGAAAGCTGCCCGAAGCGATCGAGGCCCCGACGTCCGCCAGACGGTGGGTCACGTCGGCGCGGCTCTCGAGGTCTCCGACCGTGAGGTCGGTCTCCTGCGCCAGGGTCAGAAGCGCCGCCTTCGTCGCCACCAGATGGGTCTCGACGTTCAATTCTCGCAGCGCCTCCAGCGCCCGCACGCCGTAGACGACGCCCGACGCGCCGGAGATTCCGACAACCACCCGGGGGCGTTCCGATACGGCTCCGTTCACATCATCGGCCATTTTCGCGTCCAGGCTGGATTCGGGCATCGCGCTTGGCGAGCGTCACCGGAATGTGATTCCACAGCGCGTCAATAGCGAGGCTCATTGCTCTTGTCCCTAAGACATGGAGGCGCAAGCCATGACCATCGAGGCTCGTATTCGCGAACTGGGAAACCGTCACCGCTCTCTGGAATCGGAGATTGAGCGTCAGGTGGGCCGACCGTCCGCGGACTCGCTGCACTTGAAGGCGCTGAAGCTTCAGAAGCTCAGGCTCAAGGACCAGATCAACGCGCTGCAGGACGCGCGCTGAGGTCGGATCGAACTTCCCAGAATCGAGGACGGCCCCGGGGATGATCCCGGGGCCGTCTTCATTTCAGGTCAATCGCGCGGACCGAACACCGACTCGGCGGTGTGGGAGGTGTCCCGGCGCTCCTCCTCTTCGGGAACGAACTCCGGCTCGACCGGGGTCGCCTCGGCCTGGCCTGCGGCGGCCAGGGTCGCGCCGCCCGACTTGGCGTCGTCGCGGGCCTTCTTCTCTGCGGCCTTCTTGATCAGGTCGTCCAGGGCCAGCTGACCGACCAGACCCAGGGTCACGGGGTCGACCGGCTTGATGTTGGCGGTGTTCCAGTGCGTGCGGTTGCGGACGCTCTCGATCGTGGCCTTGGTGGTGCCCAGCATCTTGGCGATCTGGGCGTCCGTCACCTCCGGGTGGTTCTTGACGAACCACATGATCGCGTCCGGCCGGTCCTGACGGCGCGACACCGGCGTGTATTTCGGTGCCGGCTTGGCCGACTTCAGCAGTTCGGCGTGACGGCTGACGACCGCCTTCATGCGGTAGGCGTCGTCATTCTGGGCCTTGTCCAGTTCCTCGCGGGTCAGCTGGCCGTTGACGAGCGGATCGGCGCCGCGGATGTCGCGCGCCACGTCGCCGTCAGCGATGCCGCGGACCTCCAGCGGGTGCAGGCCGCAGAAGTCGGCGATCTGTTCGAAGGTCAGTGAGGTGTTCTCGACCAGCCAGACCGCGGTGGCCTTGGGCATGAGGATGTCGGTCATGACGTTTCCCGTGCGGGGCGGCCGCGGACGTGCGACGCGCCGGAAATGACGGCGCCCGACCTTTCGGCCGGGCGCGGAATGACATGCCTATAGGCGGGTTCGTCGAAAAAGGGAACGAAATCCCGCGTCTGCACGACGGCCGACGTCTTCATACAGCCAAGGTTCATGTGAGAGGGTGAACAACGGTCGTCAGGACGCGTTGTGCGTCGGAGCTTTCTTCCAGGAGGGAACCATGTCGATCCTTGAACTGGCGGCGGTCGCCGCGCTCGCCCTGTCCGCACAGGACCCCGCCTACGCCCAGGACCCCGGCGCCCAGCGCGCCGCACCGCGCGGGAGCTACCGCGACACCTGCCAGGAGTCCTACGTCAACCGCGGGCGGCTGTATGCCGACTGCCGCGACCGCCAGGGCCGGATGCGCGGAACGTCGATCGAGCTGGCCCAGTGCGGTCCGTACAACATCGCCAACGACGACGGCCGTCTGGTCTGCGGTCCGCATCGCGGGACCTATGAGGATCGTCCGGGCCGTCCGGGCGGCGGCTGGGGCGACGATCGTCCCGGTGGCGGCGGGGGCCGCGGCTCTGCGGTGATCTACACCGACGCCAATTTCCGCGGTGCGTCCATTCGGCTGGACGGCGAGGTGCCTAACCTCGCCAACTCGGGTTTCAACGACCGCATCAGCTCGATGCAGCTGCGCGGCACGTGGGAGGTCTGCACTGACGCCTACTTCCGTGGCCAGTGCCAGCGCATCGACGGGGACGTTCGCAATCTGGGCAACACCGGGCTGAACGACCGGATATCTTCGATGCGCCCGGTGCGGGGCGGCGGGCGCTGGTAAGCGTCAGACCGTCAGCACGATCTTGCCGACGTGGACGCCCGCCTCCAGCCGGAGGTGGGCGTCCTGCGCGTGGTCCAGCGGGAAGGTCGCGTCGACCGGCGGCCTGACCCGCCCCTGCGCCACCCACGGCCAGACCCTGCGCTCGACCTCGGCGATCAGACGGGCCTTCTCGTCCGCCGGCCGCGCCCGCAGGGTGGATCCTGTCAGCACCTGCCGTTTCAGCATCAGCCGCATCAGGTCGATCTCAGCCAGCGGACCGGACTGGGTTCCGATCACGACCCAGCGCCCGAACGGGTTCAGCGCCGCCTGATTGATCCCTGCATAGGCCGCCCCCACCATGTCCAGGATCACATCGGCACCGCCCGCGTCGCGTATCGCGGGGGTGAGATCGACGGCGGTCGCGTCCAGGCTGACGTCGGCGCCGAGCTTCAGAGCCGCGGCCGCCTTCCCGGCGCCCCTCGACGTGGCGATCACCCGCGCTCCGGATGCCTTCGCCATCTGGATCGCGGTCACGCCGATGCCGCTGGTCGCGCCGTGGACCAGCAGCGTCTCGCCGGGCCGCAGCGCCCCGGCCTCGAACACATTGGCCCAGACCGTGACGACCGTTTCGGGCAGGGCGGCGGCCTCGATCAGATCCAGACCGTCGGGCACGGGCAGGGCGTGCCGCGCGTCCACAACGACCTGCTCCGCATAGCCGCCCCCGCCCAGCAGGGCGCAGACCCGGTCGCCGACCTTCCAACGCTCCACGCCGGTGCCGACGGCCTGAACCGTGCCCGCGACTTCCAGCCCCGGGACCGGACTGACCCCTGGCGGCGGCGGATAGAGCCCGGCGCGTTGCAGCAGGTCCGGCCGGTTCACCCCCGCGGCCGCTACGCGGATCAAGATCTCTCCCGCGCCGGGCGCGGGTTCCGCGACCTCGATCAGCCGGAGGGCTTCAGCCGACCCCGATCCTCCCTCAATCCCGATCGCCCGCATCCGGTCCTCGCTTGCCAAGCGCCGCGCCCCGGCGCTTCATAGAGGGCTCAGCCGCGCGCCGCCAAGGAGGCCGTCATGTCGTTCGAGGATCTGGAGCCCCAGCGTGTCCGCGGCCCCCTGGCCGAACTGGGACGCGAAGACCTGGACCTTCACTCGGTCGAGGACTGTCAGGAGCGCATCGCCGCCCTGGAGGCCGAGATCGCCCGTACCCGCGCGGCCATGGAGACGAAGGCCCAGCGCAAGTCGGCGGCCGACGCCCTGTTCAATTTCGGTGGGTGACCGGGTGTGCGGCGCTGGCATGACCGTTGCACACGCCGGGGATGCGGGCCCTGTTCGTCCGCGCGTGCCAAGAGCGTTCCCGTATGCTGTCGATGGATTCCATGATTGACGACGCCGGTCCCGACGTCGCCTCCGGTCGGCCGCGCGCGGTCGTGGTGCGCGAATTTGCCGCCTCCGAACTGTTCGAGCGCACCTTCCGCGAAGGGATGGAGCTGGTCGAGGAGGTCGCTGCCTATCTGGACGGCGACGGCCGCCGGGAATCCAAGCTGCTCAGCCGTGCGGCGGCCCTGGCCTATGCGTCAGAGAGCATGTCGCTGACGACGCGGCTGATGCAGATGGCCTCGTGGCTGCTGGTCCAGCGCGCCGTGCGCGAGGGCGACATGACGGCCGAGGCCGCCTGCGACGCCCGCTATCGTCTCGCCTCGCTTCGTCTGCGGACGGAGCCCAGCCACCCCGACCTGCCCATCGCCCTGGTGGAACACGTGGTCCGCGCCGAGCGCCTGTACGAGCGCGCCCTGCACCTCGACCGCCGCATGTACGTGGATCTGGAGGCCGACGAGCCGGTCAATCCCGTGCTCAGCCAGATGGATCGCCTGACGGCGGCGTTCAGAAACTAGATCCTACGGCCCGACGTCGTTCTCGTCCGCGCGACCGTCGATGACGGGCGCGGGCAGGTTCACCGCGATGCCCAAGGCGTCGGCCAGCTTGTCGTCGCGCTTGTAGACGTCCTCGCGGAAGGCGACGCGGCCCTGTCCGTCGACGAAAGCCGTCCAGTACAGCAGCCGCACGCCGATCTCACGGCCCGTCGTCACCCGCGTGGTGCGGCGGCTGTCTAGGGCGGTGTCGAACTCGCCCAGCTTGGTCGGATCGGGCGACAGCAGCAGCCGCGCGAAGTCGATGGCCCCCTGCACCCGCACGCAGCCGTGCGACCGGTGGCGATAGGCGTTGTTGAACGCCGCCTTGGACGGGGTGTCGTGCAGGAAGATGGCGTAGCTGTCGCGCAGCTCGAACTTCACATAGCCGAGGGCGGCCTGCGGTCCGGCGCGCTGGATCACGGTGCCGTTCTGCACATACATGTCGTTGGCGGCCAGATAGGCGGGCCCGCGGGGCAGGATTTCGTTGCGGGCGATGCCGGCGGGCACGTACCAGGGCGGATTGGCCACGACCGAGGCGAAGGGCTTCTCCAGGCTGGGCGTCTGATTTGCCGGCGTGCCGACCACGACGCGGTTGGAATGGGTCGGCTTGCCGTCCTTCCAGTAGACCATGATGGCGGCGGCGGTGTTCACCTCGATCCGCTCGTCCGGTACGTCCCGGGCCAGCCAGCGGCGGCGTTCCAGGTTCAGGGCGATCTGGCGGGCGCGGTTCTCCGCGGTGGCCGACAGAGACCGCTGGGTGCCCGAGCCGATGCGCGCGTCGCCCAGCAGGCCGTGGCGCACCTGGAAGCCGCGCACGGCCTCCTGCAGCTCCGGTCCGTAGACCAGGCCCTCGGCCAGCAGGCGCGCGCCGACCGGCGCCGAGATGTCGCCCTCGGCCATCAGGCGCTCGATGAGCACGGGAATCCGGGGGTCGCTTTGGCCCGGCTCGATGTTCGCGCCCGGACGGAACGCCGGCCAGCCGCCGCCGTCGCGAATCAGGCGGCGATAGCGGACGTAGCCGGCGGACAGGTTGGCATATCCGATGTCGGTGGGGGCCAGCCCCTCGACCCAGTCCAGAAGCGCGTTGCGGGTCAGGGCGTCGTGCAGGCCGCCCGGCAGGTCGACCCGGTTCTTGCGCATCTCCCACAGGTCCTCGACCGTCTCGGGGCGGATCCGCCCTTCGGCCAGCACGCGGCAATAGGTCAGCAGGGCGGCCGTGGTCAGCATCTCCGACCGTTCGCGGTCGGCGGCCAGCCGCTCGAAATCGAAATGGTCGCCCTGGGCCAGGCCGTGTCGTTCCGCGCGCGAGGCCACGGTCTGAAGGGCCTGCACCCGGGTCGGGGTCCACACCGGGGTCCAGCCGTTCTTTTCGTAGAAGGCGCGGACGTCGGGCTGGATCGTCGCCGGCAGCCGCGCCAGCTGGTCGTTGAAGGTGTTGTAGAACTGAACCGCGTCGGGATCGCGCGACTGGGCCCCGGCGGGGGACGCCATGGCCATCAGGGCCGCGGTCGCGGCGCCCACACCCAGTTCACGACGGTTCATGCTCGGTCCGGTCTCACGCTTTCGGGCGTCGACGCTCGCCGCCCCCGTTTCATATGGGAAACGTGGGTCAGCTTATCGACGTTCCGGCGGAATCGAAAGCGCCGGCCCCATGGGACCGGCGCTCGGGCGACACGAGGCCGCATCCTGTGTCCCGGCGCACACGCGCCGGATCGGCTCACTTCTTGATGAAGCCGGCGAACTTGTTGTTGAACTTCGACACCCGGCCGGCGCGGTCCATCAGGTGGGCGTTGCCGCCGGTCCAGGCCGGATGGGTCAGCGGATCGATGTCCAGGTTCAGCGTCGCGCCTTCCTTCTGGTAGGTCGAGCGGGTCTGATACGTGCTGCCATCCGTCATCGTCACGGTGATGAAGTGGTAGTCGGGGTGGGTGTCGGCCTTCATGGCGATGATCCGGTCCAGAAATGCGCGGTGACGATGCCGACCGTCGGTGCGCTGAAAAGACGTAAGCCGCAGACGGGGCCTGCGGCGAGCGCGGGCGTTTACACCGGAGACGGTTCCGGGGCAAGAGGCGCGGGCATGACCGACGCCTCCGCCGCCACCTCCGCCCCGAACGCCGACGGCCGTCCCGGAGCGGGTGCCCAGCTGTCGGAGCGCCTTGCCGAGGCCGGCGAACGTCGGGAGCGCAGCAAGAACGTCCGGCCTCTGGCGCGCCTGCTGCCCTATGCGGTCGCCCACGCCGGGCATGCGGGAATGGCGGCGCTGTGGCTGGTGCTGTCGACCACGGCCTCGCTGGGTCTGACCATCACCGCGCGCGGTGCGATCGACAACGGCTTTCTGAACGGGGGTGCCGGCCTGAACCTGTGGTTCGGCCTGCTGGGTGCCAACGCCCTGTTTCTCGGGCTGGCCACGGCCTTCCGCTACTATTTCGTCACGCGAACCGGCGAGCGGATCGTCGCCGACCTGCGCGAGGGCCTGTTCCGGCGTGTGCTGACCCTCGACCCGGGCTTCTACGTGAAGATGCGCACCGGCGAGGTGCTGTCGCGTCTGACGACAGACATCTCGCTGGTCGAGACCCTGCTGACCACGTCGGTCTCCTACGCCCTGCGCAACCTGCTGACGCTGGTCGGGGCGATCATCCTGCTGTTCTTCGTCTCGCCCAAGCTGACGGGTCTGGTGGTGCTGGTCGTGCCGCTGCTGATCCTGCCTCTGTTCCTGTTCGGCCGCGTCGTCCGCCGGTTGACGGTGAAGACGCAGGACGCCTTCGCCGACGCCGTGGCTTCGGCGGGGGAGAGCGTCGACGCAGTGGAGACCGTTCAGGCCTTCGGGCGGGAGGGAACCGCCATCGGCCGGTTCGAGGCCGCGGTCGAGGCCTCCTTCGCCACCTCGATCATCCGCATGAAGGCCCGCGCCGTCATGACCGCCCTGATCATCGTCGTGATGTTCGGCGGCATCACCCTGGTCCTGTGGCTGGGGGCCCAGGACGTGGTCGCCGGCCGTATGAGCCCCGGGGCCCTGCTGCAGTTCGTGCTGCTGTCGACCTTTGCCGGTGGTGCCGTGGGGGCGCTGGGCGAAAGCTGGGGCGACGTCCAGAAGGCCGCCGGGGCCATGGAACGCATCGACGAGCTGATGCGGGCGGAGCCTCTGATTGCCGCGCCCGTGGCCGCCCGCGCCCTGCCGACGCCGCCGCGCGGCGAGGTGTCGATGTCGGGCGTCGACTTCGCCTACCCGGGGCGACCCGACCTGCCGGCGCTGGACGGCTTCTCCCTGACCGTGCGCCCGGGCGAGACGGTCGCCTTGGTCGGTCCCTCCGGTGCCGGCAAGTCCACGGTCTTCCGCCTGCTGCTGCGCTTCTACGATCCGCAGAGCGGCGTCGTCTCCGTCGACGGCGTCGACGTGCGCGAGGCCGATCCCGCACAGGTTCGCGGCCGCTTCGCCTGGGTCTCGCAGGAGGCACCGCTGTTCTCCGGATCGGCGGCGGAGAACGTCCGCTTCGGCCGGGATTCGGCGACCGAGGACGAAATCCGCGACGCCGTCGACCGGGCCCAGGCCCGCGGATTCATCGAGGCCCTGCCGCAGGGCTTCGACACCCCTCTGGGCGAGCGCGGCAAGACGCTGTCCGGCGGCCAGCGCCAGCGCCTTGCCATCGCCCGCGCCCTCATCCGCCACGCGCCTATCCTGCTGCTGGACGAGGCCACCAGCGCGCTGGATTCAGAAAATGAGCATCTGGTGCAGGCCGCGCTGGACCGGGCCATGGAGGAGCGCACGACCCTGGTCATCGCCCACCGTCTGGCCACCGTCCTGCGCGCCGACCGCATCGTGGTGATGGACGCGGGCCGCGTGGTCGAGGAAGGGACGCACCATGAGCTGGTGGCGCGGCGCGGTCTCTACGCCCGTTTGGCGGAGCTGCAGTTTCGCGGCGAGTGAGCCTCAGCGCACGTCGCCGGGATTGTCGGTGAACACCCCGTCGACCCCCGCTTCCTCGAAACGTCGGAACCAGCCGCGCAGGTCGCCATGGAAGTTCGACGGCAGGAAGCGGTCCTCGGCCCTCAGCGTCCAGACGCCGATCTTCAGCCCGGCGGCGTGGGCGCGGGCCGGCAGGTCTGTGGCCGGACCCGCGGTGCCCTGCACGCGAGGGATGACCAGCGACGCCTCGACCCCGATCCAGTCGGCATAGCCGGCAACCTCGCCCAGACCCGCGTCGGTCAGGAGGGCGGCATAGGTCGTGCCGGGCAGGTCCGCCGGCCCGCCGACGGTCGAGACCAGCAGCATCAGCGGCGTGTCGATCAGACCGTCCAGCGACTTCAGGGTCGCGACCTCGAAACTCTGGACGACGACCGGCGCGTCCGGTCCGTCCAGCCCGCGGGCTTCCAGAATGCGCGCCAGCTCCGCCTCCATGGGCAGGCCGATAGAGCCGAAGTGCGAAGGGTGCTTCAGCTCGGGAATGACCCCGATCCGCCGCCCGGTCCGCGCCGAGGCCGCCTCGGCTAGGTCCAGCACCTCCTCGAAGGTCATCAGGCCTTCCCGGCCGTCGAAGGCCGTGCCGCGCAGCTCCGGCAGGCGCTCGCGCGTCCGCAAGGTCCGCAGTTCGGCCAGGGTGAAGTCCTCGCTGAACCAGTCCGTCGTCGCGCGCCCGTCGATGTCCTGCGTCCGGCGCCGGTCGGCGAACTCAGGGCGTCCGGCCACGTCCGTCGTGTCGGACAGGGCGTTCTCGTGCCGCACGACCAGCACGCCGTCCCTCGACATCACCAGGTCGGGCTCGATGAAGTCCGCGCCTTGCTCGATCGCCAGCTCATAGGCGGCGCGCGTGTGCTCCGGCCGCTCGCCCGAGGCGCCGCGATGCGCGATGACGAGGGTCTGTGCCGAAGCAGGCAGGGTCATGAGGCTGAGCGCCAGTGCGAGCAGGATGCGGGTCATCCCCGCTGACTATCGCCCCGGCGCGACGCCTGCGTGAAGCCCGTCACGCGGCCTGCAGCACCTTGCGCAGGTGGGTCTGCATGTCGGGTCCGCCAGCGACGATCTGTCGGCCGTTCAGCGGGTCGCCGTCGGGATCGACAGTGGTCACCGAGCCGCCCGCTTCGGTGACCAGCAGCACGCCGGCCGCCACGTCCCAGACGTTCAGGCCGCGCTCGTAGAAGGCGTCGTAGCGTCCGCAGGCGGTCCAGGCGAGGTCAAGCGAGGCGGCACCCAGGCGGCGGATGCCGGCCACCCGCTGGCCCACCGCGTGCAGGTCCTTGATGGCCTGCGCGTGCCCCGGACGGCCCAGGAAGGGCAGGCCGGTGGAGATGAGGCCGTCGGCCAGATCCTTGCGTCCCGACACGCGGATGCGGGTGTCGTTCAGGTGCGCGCCCTTGCCCTTCTCTGCCCAGAACATCTCGTTCTGGACGGGGTTGTAGGTCACCCCGGCGACGATCTCGTTGCGGCCGTCGTGGTCGGTGCGCTGCAGGGCCACGGTGATGGCGAACTGCGGCATGGCGTGCATGAAATTGGTGGTGCCGTCGATCGGGTCGACGATCCAGGTGTGGGTCTTGTCCGTCCCCTCGATCATCCCCCGCTCCTCGCCGAGGAAGCCATAGCCAGGGCGGGCCTTGGTCAGCAGTTCGAACAGGGTCTGTTCGGCGCGCACGTCGGCTGCGGTGACGAAGTCGGCGGGTCCCTTGCGGGACACCTGCAGCTGCGCGACCTCGCCGAAGTCGCGCATCATCGGACGCCCCGTCTTGCGGACGGCGTCCATCATCACTTGCAGCAGGGCGGAGGCGAGGGCCATGGGGATCTCCTGGTCCGCATGACCTCAAAGGCGTCGCGCCCGGTCATGCGGAGAAGTTCAAACGCTGACGGCCCCGGTCGGGGCCGCGAAAGTCAGTCCGCGCGGCGGACGTATTCGCCGGTGGTGGTGTCGACGACGATGCGCTCGCCGGCCGACATATAGGGCGGGATCATGATGCGAACGCCATTGTCGGCCATCGCGGGCTTGTAGGACGACGAGGCGGTCTGGCCCTTCACCGTGGGCTCGGTCTCGGCGACCGTCAGCGTGACCTGGTCGGGCAGTGACAGACCGATCGGACGCTCTTCGTGCATCTCGATCACCACCTTCATCCCTTCCTGCAGGTACGGGATGCGATCTTCGCCCACCCAGTCCTTCTGCAGTTCGATCTGCTCGTAGGTCGTGTCGTCCATGAACACCAGGGTGTCGCCGCCGTCGTACAGGTAGGAGAAGTCCTTCTGCTCCAGCGTGACGCGCTCGACCTTGTCTTCCGACCGGAAGCGCTCGTTCAGCTTGTTGCCCGTTTCGAGGTTCTTGGCCTCGACGTTGGCGAAGGCCCCGCCCTTGCCGGGCTTGACGTGGCTGGCCTTGGTGACGACCCAGAGGCCGCCGTTGTGCTGAAGCACCATGCCCGGCTTGATGGTGTTGCCGTTGATCTTGGCCATTCGGAATTCGCTGTCTGAGGGCGCGGCCGACGCGGCGCGCGGAACGGGCGCAGTCCCTAGACGACGGCGGTCCCCGCGGCAAGGCGCGGACCGTCAGTGGACGGTGGCCCGCTCCTCGACGCGATTGGCCATGCGGGTAGTCGAACCGAAGGGTGCGGCCAGCTTGCCAGCCCGCACGTCGACCCGTCGGGCCTCATGCGCGAACGCTGCGGCAAGTCCGGCCGACGTCATGGCCGCCACGATCTGCCCGACGCGGCTCGACGGGCGGAAGGCGAGCAGTGCCGCGTTGGCCGCCTGCGCCACGGCCCACAACGACAGGGCGGTCGTCCGCTCCTTGCGCGACGGCGCGTTCCAGACGCGCAGGGCCGAAAGCGTGGTGGCGGAGAACACCGCCGGGATCAGCAGGCCCAGCGAACCCTGCGGGCGCTCGGTGACGGGGCCTTCGTCCCGCATAGCCTGGGCCCGGGTCCGCCGTCGCGGCTCGATGACGCCCTTGGCCAGCGCGGCCGAAGCCAGTGCGAATCCAACGGTGACAGCAAGGCCCAAGGCCACGTGATGCGCCGGGCGGTGCCCGGCGTTCAGGAATCCGGCCGCGGTGTCCAGGGCGTCGTCAAGGGTCTCTTCGACAGTCATACGGGTCCTCCGGTTCTGGAGGAAGAAGCCCGACGCGCGGCGGCGGGTTCCCCTTCAGCCGGTCCCCATGAAGGGCAGGGCGCGGAGCGTATAGGCGACGACGGCCACCACCGCGCACGACGCGAGCGACAGTCCGGCGAACCAGGCCAGCCGCGTGCGAAGCGGCGGCAGGGGCGCGCCGGGCTCCGCCGGCGGCCGGGGTCTAATGATATCCCGTCTCGGCATCGACCTTGCCCCTGAAGACCCAGTAGACCCAAGCCGTATAGGCCAGGATCATCGGAATGATGACGACTGCGCCGACCAGCATCAGCCCCAGCGCGTTGTCGGGCGCGGCCCCCTGCCGGAAGTCGACGACATAGGGCACCACATACGGCATGAAACCGACGGCCAGTCCGAGATAGCCGGACAGGAAGACCACCAGCGCGCCAACGAACGGCCGCACATGCGAGCCGCGCCTCAGACCTGCCGCCACCAGCCCCAGCCCGACCAGACCCAGCGCCGGGATCAGCAGGCGCGGACCCAGCACCGCCCAGTCGATCAGGACCTCGGCCGTGTCGATGCCCCAGCGCAGGCCGATCCGGTGGTGCACCAGCAGGGTCGCCACGCTGACCGCGATCAGCAGCGCGGCGGTCGCCACGACCGACCACCGGGCCCAGACGCGCGCGTCGCCATGCAGGTCGTCCTTGGTCTTCATCATCAGCCAGGTCGCGCCCAGCAGGGCATAGCCGGCGGTCAGGCCGGCGGCGACCAGCAGGGTGTAGGGCGTCAGCCAGTCCCATTCTCCGCCCGCGAACCGGTTGTCGACGACGGTCACCCCCTGGATGAATCCGCCCAGGATCAGGCCCTGCGAAAAGGTCGTCAGGATCGATCCGCCCGCGAACATCCGGGTCCAGAAGGCGCGCCCTCGCGCCCGTGCGCGGAAGCGGAACTCGAACGCCACGCCCCTCAGGATCAACCCGCCCAGCATCAGGAGTACCGGCAGATACAGCGCGGGCATCAGCACGGAATAGGCCAGGGGGAAGGCCGCCAGCAGACCACCACCGCCCAGCACCAGCCAAGTCTCGTTGCCGTCCCACACAGGCGCGACCGTGTTCATCATGACGTCCCGGTCTTCCTTCGACCGCGCGAAGGGGAACAGGATGCCGATGCCGAGGTCGAACCCGTCCAGCAGTACATAGAGCAGCACGGCGACGGCCAGCAGCCCGGCCCAGATCAGCGGCAGGTCCAGGGTCATGACGGGTCTCCCGGCGTCTCTTCAGGTGCCTTGGCCAGCGGCGTTCCGGGCGCCCGATCCTGGCGCGGATCCGGTTCGGTCCTCGCCGCCACCGGGCCTTCCTTCATCAGTCGGAGGATGAACAGGGCGCCGGCGGTGAAGACGATGGAATAGACCAGCACATAGGCCGTCAGCGACGTTGCAACCTGGCTGGCCAGTACGGGCGATACCGCGTCCGCCGTCCTCAGCACGCCATAGACCACCCAGGGCTGACGCCCGACCTCCGTCACCATCCACCCGGCGAGCACGGCGATGAACCCGGTCGGGCCCATCAAGACGGCGAAGCGCAGGAATGTCGGGCTTTCGAATACCTTCAGCCGAAGCGTCAGCCAGGTCCCCCATGCACCAAGGACGATCATCAGCAGGCCCAGCCCCACCATGATGCGGAAGCCGAAGAAGGGGATCACCGGCGGGGGCTGGTCCTCGACGGCATAGGCGTCCAGCCCCGTGATCGCCTCGCCGCGAGGCACGTTCTGGACCAGATTGCCCAGGCCGGGGATCGCGACCTCGAAATGGTTGTCCTGGATACGCCGGTCGGGGATCCCGAACAGGATCAGCGGCTGATCCGCCCGGGTCTCCCAATAGCCTTCTATCGCCGCCAGCTTCGCCGGCTGGTGTTCGTGCGCCACCTCGCCGGACCAGTGCCCGACGACCAGCTGCAGCGGGGCGACCACGGCCAGCAGGCCGATCGCCATGACCAGCGCGACCCGGCTCTCGATCACCCCCGGGTGATCCTTGTGTCGTCGCGCTTTCAGCAGGTGCCAAGCCGACACGGCACCGACGACCAGCGCGGTGGTCAGAAAGGCCGCCAACAGCATGTGCGCCAGCCGCGACGGGAAGCTGGGATTGAAGATCACCTGCATGAAGTCGGTGGCCACGAAGGTGCCGTCCGCCAGGATCTCGAATCCGACCGGCGTCTGCATCCAGCTGTTGGCCGACAGGATCCAGAAGGCCGAGATCGTCGTCCCGATCGCGACCAGCACCGTCGACAGGAAATGAAGCTTGTTGCCGACCCGGCTCCAGCCGAACAGCATCACGCCCAGGAACGACGCCTCCAGGAAGAAGGCCGTCAGAACCTCATAGGCCAGCAGCGGCCCGATCACCCCGCCGGTCAGGCGGATGAACTCCGACCAGTTGGTGCCGAACTGGTAGCTCATCACCACGCCCGACACGACGCCCATGCCGAAGCTGATGGCGAAGATCTTGATCCAGAACAGATACAGCGTCTTGAAAGCGTCCCGTTTCGTCCACAGCCACAGCCCCTCCAGCACCGCCAGGAAGGCCGCCAGCCCGATGGTGAAGGCGGGGAACAGGATGTGGAACGCGATCGTGAATGCGAACTGCATCCGCGACAGCAGCAGGGCGTCGAAGTCCATGGGCGAGCCGCCTCAGTTATTCATCGATTGATGAATGACCACAAATATTCTGCGGGTATATGCGGTGGGACGCCGCAGCGTCAATCCGCCTCCTCGGCACCGTCCAGATCGGCCGGATCGAAATTGTAGCCGAGCAGGTCGCCGGGCGTGCAGTCCAGCGCCGCGCACAGCCGCGCCAGTGTGCGGAAGCGGATGCCCTTCACCTTGCCCGAGCGGAACAGCGACAGCTGTGTCTCCGACAGGCCGACCTCCTGCGCCAGATCCTTGGCCTTCAGCCCCTTTCTGACGATCACGGCATCCAGCGTCACGCGGACGGGCATCAGATCATCTCGTCCAGCTCGGCCTGGACCCGGCCGGCCTGGTCCATCACCCGCCCCAGCAGGAACAAGGCACCGCCGATCATGCCCAGCGTCATGCCCGCGACGTCGAAATGCAGCCACCCGCCGCGTCCGCCTTCCAGCACACGGGTAAGATTGGTGACGACGAAGACGCTGATCACGCCCCCCATACCGAGCGCCAGCCCGACCCGCCGCAGGGCGCTGGACAGTGTGTTCTGGATCAGCCGGCCGCGCGAAAGCTGGCCCATGGCCCGGCCGATCGACCAGACGGCGAACAGATAGAAGGCCGTCGGCGAGGCGAACAGCAGCCCGCCCAGCCAGTGGTCGGGCGGCGAACCGTCGCGCACGGCGATCATCGCCGGGAATACGAGGTGGATCAGCGCGAGCAGGCCGCCCACGCTGACCACCATGGACACGGCAAGCCACCGGAACTGGCCGCACATGGCGCGAAAGCGGACGAGGTCGGTCTGACTCACGACGGGCTCCGAAACTGTCTGATCTTTAATCTTGACTTAAATGACCTCCGTTTGCAACTTTAGCTCAGACTTAAACGAGCGGGGTGGAGATGGCGGCGATCGAGACACGGGGGCTGACGCGCAGGTTCGGCCGGCATCTGGCCGTGGACGGGGTGTCGATGACAGTGCCCGACCGGGCGGTCTACGGCTTTTTGGGTCGCAACGGGGCGGGCAAGACCACGACGCTGAAGATGCTGCTGGGTCTGCTCAGGCCCACCGAAGGGGCGGCGCACGTCTGCGGGATCGACGTGGCGACGCACCGCATCGCCGCGGCCCGCAAGGTCGGGGCCTTGCTGGAGGCGCACGGCTTCTACGCCAATCTGTCGGGCCGGGAGAACCTGGACCTGACGCGCACCCTGCTGGGCCTGGCCGCGACCGAGGTCGACCGGGTGCTGGAGGTGGTCGAGATGACCGGCGACGCCCGCCGCCGCGTCTCCGACTACTCCCTGGGCATGCGGCAGCGTCTGGGTCTGGCGCGCGCGATGCTGGGCGCCCCGCCGGTCCTGATCCTCGACGAACCGACCAACGGCCTGGACCCGGACGGCATCGCCGACATGCGGCGCTTCCTGAAGACGCTGCCCGACCGGACCGGTGCCACCGTCCTGTTGTCCAGCCACCTGCTCAGCGAGATCGAGCAGACCGCCACCCACGTCGGCATTGTCCACGAGGGCCGACTCGTCCTTGAGGGCGACCTGGCCCGGCTCAAGGCCGAGCAGGTGCCGGAGATCGCGCTGCGGGTCGACGATCCGGTGCGCGCCACCCGGATCCTCCGGGGACACGATCTGACCGTGTCGGAGGCCTCCGATGGTCTCGTCGCGCGGCTGCGTCCCGGCGACGATCACGACGCCGCCGTTGCCGCGCTCACCCGCGCCCTGGTTGCGGCCGAAGTCGGCGTGTTCGCCATCGGCGCGCGGGCCCGGTCGCTGGAAGGAATCTATCGCCAGGCCTCGGCGTTCCCCGCAACGCCCGCCCGCACCAAGGAGTTCGCCTGATGCTCGCCGCCCTGACCGTCGAGGCCCGCAAGCTGAACCGCTCGCTGGCCCTCCTTCTCGCCATCGCCGCGCCGTGCCTGATCGGCATCTTCATCTTCTTCAACATGCTGCGCGGAAAAGCTCCGCAACCGTGGGACATGTGGATGGGCAGTTCGGCCGGTATCTGGGCCTTCTTCATGCTGCCCATGAGCGTGACGGCCCTGACCGCCCTCGTGGCCCACATGGAGCACGGTCCCAAGGCCTGGGACCATCTGAGGGCCCTGCCGCGCCCGCGCTGGACAGTCTATGCCGCCAAGGCCGTCTGCGTGCTGGCGCTGGTCGCGGCGATGAGCCTGCTCAACATGATGATCAGCTGGGGGGCGGTGCAGACGGCGGTCGCGATCAAGCCGGTGCTGGCCCCGACCGGTGACCTCGCGCTGGTCCAGCACCTCGCCGTGACCGGCAAGATGTGGCTGGCGGCCGTGCTGCTGACGGCCATCCAGTTCTGGACTGCGATGCGGTTTGCCAGCTTCGTGCCGGCGCTGGCCATCGGCATCGGCGGAACCTTCTTCTCGGTCGTCGCCACGGCGGCCAAACAGGGCGTGTTCTTCCCGTGGCAGATGCCGGTGAACATGCTGGCGACCGAGGCATGGCGCGTGAACACCGCCTTGGGTCTGGGCGGCGGCCTGGGCGCTCTGGTGCTGATTCTGGCCGTCGCGCACCTGAGCGCGCGAGAGGTCAGGTGACGGGGATCACTTCCCAGTCGCCGACCCGTCGGGCCCGATCTCGCCGAGCGAAGACTGGATGTAGTTCGGCTCGCCCATCATCTCGATCAGCTTGAACTGGTTCTCGAGGAAGTCGATGTGCTCCTCGGTGTCCGACAGGATGTGCTGCAGGATCTCGCGGCTCACGTAATCCCGCGCCTCCTCGAACTGGGCGATGCCGGCGATCAGGGTCTCGCGCCCGCCGTACTCCAGCTGCAGGTCGGCCCCCAGGCATTCGACCACCGTCTCGCCGATCTTCAGCTTGTGCAGGTCCTGCAGGTTGGGCAGGCCGTCGAGGAAGAGCACGCGCTTGATCAGCATGTCGGCGTGCTTCATCTCGCCGATGCTCTCGTCATAAACGACCTTGCCGAGGTGCTTCAGGCCCCAGCTCTCGAACATGCGGGCGTGCAGGAAGTACTGGTTCACCGCCGTCAGCTCGTTGGTCAGCACCGCATTGAGCGTGCGGATGATCGCGGGGTCGGCCTTCATGATCGTCGTCCTTGGTGCGCGTCGGCCGGAGAGGGCCCTGAGTCAGCCGCAGGATAGCACGCGAACCCGCGATGTGTTCACCTGCGAACACTTATCATCACATTGAAAATGCGAGTGAAAGTCGGAAACGACTATTCGGCCGCCATGGCGTAGGCCTGACGCGTCTCGTCGATCATCTTGCGCATGTCGCAGACGCATTTGGCGCACTGGGCCTGGCACTGATGTCGGGCGAAGACGTCGCGCGGGCGCGCCGCCCCGGCCTCGATGGCCTGGCGGACGTCACGCTGGCGAAGACCGTTGCAGTTGCAGACGTACAAGAGGCGAACCCGACCCGAAGATGCGACTGGTTCGCTTTAACAGGTGGTGCGCCACGATTGCAAGTCGTTCTCAGTGACGCCGTTGACGCGCCCGCCGCCGCGGGAGAGGAGAGGGCATGACCTCCGCCCGCCCTGCCTGTCGCCTGTATCTGATCACCCCGCCGGAGGTCGCCGATCTGGAGGCCTTTGCGGGAGCGCTCGAGGCCGCGCTGGGCGCCGGCGACGTGGCCGCGCTCCAGATTCGCCTGAAACCTGCGACGGACGCTTGGATCGCCGCGGCGGTAAACCGTCTGGCCCCGATCGCCCGGGCCCGCGGCGTGGCCGTGATTCTGAATGACCGGCCCGACCTCGCCGTCCAGCTGGGCTGCGACGGGGTCCATGTGGGGCAGGGCGACGCGCCGGTGGCGCAGGCCCGCCGGCTGATGGGGCCGGACGCCATGATCGGCGCGACCTGCCACGACAGTCGCCATCTGGCGATGGAGGCGGCCGAGGCCGGGGCTGACTATGTCGCGTTCGGGGCCTTCTTCCCCACGGCGACGAAAGCGACGATCCACCGCCCGGACCCAGAAATCCTGACGATCTGGCAGGAAACCATGGAAATCCCCTGTGTCGCCATCGGCGGCGTGACCCCGGAGAATGCGGCGGAGCTTGCGCGTGCGGGCGCGGACTTTGTCGCCGTCAGCGCCGCCGTCTGGGGGCATTCTGACGGTCCGGCAGCCGCGGTCGCGGCCTTTGATCGCGTACTGACCGAAGTTGCAGGGGATCATTAGGAAACCTGTGGTTCATTCGGGGTCCTGCGACCCGTCCGAGTGAACGCCCCATGCCCCTGAGCCGCGCGCTCGATCTGGCCGAACCCGTGTCCGAAGCGCCGCCCGCGCGCGGCCAGTCGACGTCGGCTGCCCAAGGTGCGTCGGCCTTCTTCTCCCAGCCCCTGGTGCCGATCCTCACGGCGGTCGGAGTGCTGGTCCTCGTGGTTGCGGCGATCAATTTCGCCAGGTCGGCGGGGCTGGTTGCGGCCCTGTGGGGTGCCGGCGGCCTCGCGGTGGCCGTTTGGCTCCGGACCGGACGGGACCGCGCCTACGATCTGTGCTTCGGCGGCCTGCTGGCGGTCGGCATCCTGGCCGGCGAGATCCTGGCGGGCAATCCGCCGGGGCTTTCGGTGGTCTTCACCGTCGCCAACATGATCGAGATCGTGGGTGCCGTGGTGCTGGTGCGTCGCTTCGCCCCCACGCTGAATCTGTCGACGGTGGACGGCGCGATCCGGTTCCTGATGGCCGGTGCCGTGCTGGCGCCCATCCCGGCCGCCCTGTTCACGACGGTCTGGCTCACCGCGACCGCCGGCGCGGATCCGCTGGCCTCGTTCCAGACGTGGTGGTTCGGCCACGCGCTGGGGATCGCCGTGTTCGGTGCCTTCGGCGTCTCGCTGACCCGACCGCACCTCGCAGCCCTCAGGCGTCCGTGGCGCGCGGTCGAGGCCGCCCTGCTGATGGTCCTGGTCACCGCCGTGACCATCGCGGTCTTCGTCATGGTCCGCTCGCCGATGGGCTTCGCGATCATTCCGGTGATGATCCTCGTCGCGGCGCGCCTTCGCGTGCTCGGCACGGCCGCGGCCCTGGTCATCGTGACGCTGACGGCTGTCGGCGGTGCCATGGCCGGCATGGGCCCGTTCAGCGGCCCCGGCATCGAACTGGCCGACCGGGCCGTGCTGGCACAGACCATGGTCTTCCTCGGCTGTCTCCCGATCTTCCTGATCGCCGCCCTGCTGGAGGAGCGCGACGCCCTGGCCGAACGCGCCCGCCTGGGACGCGTCCGCGCCGAGACGGCCTCGGAAGCCAAATCGCGCCTGCTCGCCAACGTCGCCCACGAGATCAAGAGCCCGATTGGCGGCGTCATCGGCATCGGCGACCTGTGGAAGGGCGGCCAGCTGGGGGCGGTCACGGCGCAGCAGGTCGAAATGGCGGACATGCTGGTCAAGACGGCGCGGCAGGTCGAGGCGCTGGCCCATGATCTGCTGGACGTGGCGCGGGCGGAGTCCGGAGCAGTGAAGGTCGACCTGCGCCCGACTGACGTGCCTGGTCTGCTGGAGGACGTGCGTCGCGCGGTCGCCCTGAAGCCCGAAGCCGCGGGGCTCCGTCTGGAGATGGACTGCGCCGGCGACGGCCTGGTCGCGCTCGCGGATTCCCAGCGACTGGCCCAGGTGGTGGGCAATCTGGCCAGCAATGCCGTGAAGTACGGTGCGCCGGGCGGGGTCGTGCGCTTCGTGGCCCGCCGCATCCCGCGGGGCGTCCGGATCGAGATCGTGGACCGCGGGCCCGGCCTGACACCCGAGAAGCAGGCGCAATTGTTCGAGCCCTTCAACCGATTGGGGCTCGAGCGGTCGGCCATCGAGGGCCATGGCATCGGCCTGGCCTTGGCCAAGCGGCTGACCGAGCTTCAGGGCGGGGTCATCGGCGTGACCTCGACGCCCGGCGCCGGGGCCAGCTTCTGGATCGAGCTGCCGTCGGCCTGAGCCCGTTGCGCTTGCCCGGCAGCCGGGAACGGAGGAAGCTGGCGGTATGACCCGTCATCGTCTCGCCTTCGCCGCCGCGCTCGTGACCCTGGCCGCCGCCGGAGCCGTCGCGGCCCAGTCCACGCCCGACTACACAGGTGATCTGAACGCCATGCCCGCCCGCCCGGCGGCGTCGCCCACGCCCGAGCAGCGTCCGGCCCCCGCGACGCCGCCCGCTGAACGGCCCCAAACCCAGACGCAGCCTCAGCCTCAGCCTCAGTCCCAGCCTCAGCCGCAGCCCGGGCGGACGGAGCCGGCTCCGGTCCGGACAGCTCCGGACTCCGTTTCCACGGTGCCGGTGCCCCAGGCCGCGGCCCCCGTCCCTGTGCCGGACACCGCCCCGGCACCCGCCCCCGCTCCAGCGTCTGCCCCGCGCGCCCTGACGCGGGCGGAGGTCGACGCCTTGCCGTTCACCGTGACCCTGCCGGAAGGCTACGCCCTGACCGCCGGGCGGCCCGGGCCCGACTTCCAGGTCTGGACCGTGCGCAAGAACGGCCTCGCCCAGTTGATGATCTATGCCGGGCCGTCGGCGCAGTTCCCCATCCATGACGGGGAACAGGTCGAGGTCGGGTCGAGGACGACGGTGGTCGTGGTCGAGGAAGGCCGGCGGCGGGCGCTGGAGCACCTGTTCCGCCAGTCGACCGCCCCGAACCACATCCACGTGTGGATCGCCAGCGTCGACGGTGCCGACCGCGACCGGGCCGAGGCCATCGGGCATGGTGTCAGCCCGCGCTGATCCCCGTCAGGCGTGCAAGCGGCGGGCGCCGGCGAGCGCCGCGAAGTAGCGCGCGGCGACGTCGGACGTCAGTCGCGGACGCGCCGTCTGGCCGTCCTCGATCAGTTCGACCACGGTCTGCAGGATCTCGTCGCGGGTCAGATCGCCGCCGTCGGCCAGCATGTCCAGCCGTTCGAACAAAGTGCGCGCGCGCATCTGCGAGGCCAGCTGGAACGGGCGCGCGGGCGGGGCCGTGACGGGGGGCGGATCGAAGGTCCGGGCGGGCAGGGCGGCCGCCTCGCCGTCGGTCAACTTGCCGCAGTGACGGCAGCGGTCCGCGCCGTGCCGCTCCGACCAGTACCAGGTGTGCCGACAGAAGATGGATTGCAGCGACATGGTGAACGCCTCCCGAATCGGTGTTCTCCAATAAAGTGGCGCTATGTCAAGAGGATGATGCCTGACGGGGGAGTCGTCTGGTTAACGAGGGGCGGTGTGGCGGGCGTGGAAGCCGCGGCGGAACTCCGCAAAGCGACCCGCTGAGACGGCCTCGCGCATGGCGGACGTAAGCGCTTGATAAAATGCCAGATTGTGCCAAGTCAGCAGGATCTTGCCGAGGATTTCGTCGGTCCGGATCAGGTGGTGCAGATAGGCGCGCGAATACTCCTGCGACGCGGGGCAGGGGACCGAGGCGTCCAGCGGCGTCTCGTCTTCGGCGAAGCGGGCGTTCTTGAGGTTCAGCGGCCCGTCCCACGTCCAGGCCTGGCCGTGGCGGCCCGCGCGGGTGGGCAGGACGCAGTCGAACATGTCGACGCCACGCCACACCGCCTCGACCAGATCCACCGGCTTGCCCACGCCCATCAGATAGCGCGGCCGGTCGGCGGGCAGCATGTCGGGGGCGTAGTCCAGCACCTCGCACATCGCCTCGTGGCCCTCGCCCACCGCCAGACCGCCGATGGCGTAGCCGTCGAAGCCGATCTCCTGCAGGCGCTCGGAGCTCTCGCGCCGCAGGTTCTGGAAGGTCGAGCCCTGCTGGATGCCGAACAGGGCCTGGGTCTCGCGCGTGCCGAAGGCGTCCTTGGATCGTTTCGCCCAGCGCGCCGACAGCTCCATTCCCTGACGCGCGCGCGGCTCTTCTGCCGGCCACGCCACGCACTCGTCGAGCTGCATCGAGATATCCGCGCCGATGCGGTCGGCCTGAATCTCGATGGACCGTTCAGGCGTCAGAACGTGCTTCGATCCGTCGACGTGGCTGGAGAAGGTGACCGCCTCTTCCGTCAGCTTGGAGATGCCCGACAGGCTCATGACCTGAAAGCCGCCGCTGTCGGTCAGGATCGGCTTGTCCCAGCGCATGAACTTATGCAGGCCGCCCAGCCGCTCCATGCGCTCCGGCCCCGGGCGCAGCATCAGGTGGTAGGTGTTGCCCAGGATGATGTCGGCACCGGTCTGCTTCACCTGATCCACGGTCATCGCCTTGACCGTGGCGGCCGTGCCGACCGGCATGAAGGCGGGCGTGCGGATGTCCCCGCGGGGCGTCTTCAGCACGCCGGTGCGGGCGCGGCCGTCGGTGGCGGTGATGTCGAAGGGAAAGGGCAAGGCGTCTCACAGGGGCACGAGAGGCACCGGGTGCACCCTCAAAAAATTGAGTCCGGAGAGTCCGGAGAGTCCGGATCGGCGGTGGGTGACCATTATAGCCTGGTCGGGAAGCGTGTATGGTTCAGGCCGAATTGTCCTTGCGGAACAACAGGCTTCCGTCGCCGTAGGAGTAAAACCGGTAGTCCGAAGCCACCGCATGGGCATAGGCGGCGCGCATGGTCTCCAGACCCGCGAAGGCCGAGACCAGCATGAACAGGGTCGACTTCGGCAGGTGGAAATTGGTCATCAGCGCGTCCACCGCCCGGAAGCGGTAGCCGGGGGTGATGAAGATGGCCGTGTCGCCGTGGAAGGGCCGGATCACTCCGTCCTCGCCCGTCGCGCTCTCCAGCAGGCGCAGGGAGGTGGTGCCGACGCAGACGATGCGGCCGCCGGCGGCGCGCACGGCGTTGAGGGAGTCGGCGGTCGCGTCCGAGACTGTGCCCCATTCGGAATGCATGCGGTGTTCGGCGAGGTCGTCGACCTTGACCGGCAGGAAGGTGCCCGCGCCCACGTGCAGGGTGACGGCGTGGGTGGTGACGCCCTTGCTGCGGATCGCGTCCAGAAGCTCCGGCGTGAAATGCAGGCCGGCGGTCGGGGCGGCGACCGAGCCGTCGTGGGCGGCATAGACGGTCTGATAATCCTCGCGGTCCCGGTCGTCCTCGGCGCGCTTTGCGGCGATGTAGGGCGGCAGGGGCATAACGCCGATCTGGCGGATCGCGTCGTCCAGCGCCGGGCCGGACAGGCCGAAGCGCAGGGTGACCAGACCGTCGTCGCCCTTGGACACGACCTCGGCCTCCAGCCCGTCGAAGATCAGGGCGAAGTCCCACTGGGTACCGAAGACGATGCGGTCGCCGACCTTGATCCGCTTGCCCGGCTTCATGAAGGCCGACCAGACGTCCGGCGCGTCGCGGTGATGCAGGGTGGCCTCGACCGGGACGCTGAGCGTCTGTCCGTCGTCGCCGATGCGGTGGCGGCTGCCGGGCATGCGCGCCGGGATCACGCGGGTGTCGTTGAACACCAGCGCGTCGCCGGGCCGCAGGAAGTCGGGCAGGTCGCGGACGACCCGGTCCTCAAGCCCGCCGTCGCGCACGACGAGCAAACGCGCGGCGTCGCGCGGCTCGGCCGGACGCAGCGCGATGCGGTCATCGGGCAGATCGAAATCGAAATCGGCGGTCTTCATCAGGCGGCGGTCAGGGCCACGACCGGACGCGCGGGTCAAGGCCGGATGACACGAGCCCGATTCCGGTTATCTACGGCGACCCGCCGGAGCCCCGCATGACCGACCGATATTTCGACGACCTGACCGTGGGCGAGAGCTGGACGGGGCCCGCGTTCGAGATCACCGAACAGGAGATCATCGACTTCGCGCGGCAGTTCGATCCGCAGCCGATGCACGTCGACCCCGACAGCGCGCAGGCGCAGCGGTTCGGCGGGCTGATCGCCAGCGGCTGGCACGTGGCCAGCCGGGTGATGCGGGATTTCGTGGACGCCAACCTGTACGGCGACGTGCCGCTGCTGGGGCTGGGCGTGAACGACCTGCGCTGGCGGGTGCCGGTGCGGCCGGGCGACCGGCTGACCGTCCGGCGTGAGGTGCTGGAGATCGTGCCGTCGGAGAAGCAGCCGGATCGCGGGCGGGTGCGCACGATCACCGAGGTGAGCAACCAGAACGGCCAGATCGTCATGAGCTTCGAGAACTGGATGCAGCTGATGAAGCGTCCGCACGGCTGACGCGCCGTTGACCGCGCCGGGCGCAGGCGTCAAACCCGCGCCCATGCTGCAGAACCTTGAAACCCTCGCGCGCGAAGCCAGGTCCTGGCCGTTCGAACAGGCCCGCAACCTGCTGGACCACGTCCTGAAGAAGCGGCTGTCGGACGCCGAGCGCAACGCGGCCAGGCTTCTGATCGACGCGGGCAAGGCCGATGAGGCGCTGGCGACGTTCGAGGCGCTGCAAAAGCCGGTGCTGCTGGAGACCGGCTATGGCCCGTCGGGCCTGCCGCACATGGGCACCTTCGGCGAGGTGGCGCGCACGACGATGGCGCGCAACGCGTTTCGCGCCCTGACCGGCGACCACTGGCCGACGCGGCTGGTGGCGTTCAGCGACGACATGGACGGGCTGCGCAAGGTGCCGGACGGGGTGCCGAACCCGGAGATGCTGCGCGAGGACCTGCACCTGCCGCTGACCAAGGTGCGCGATCCGTTCGGCACGCACGAGAGCTTTGGCGCGCACAACAACGCGCGGCTGCGGGCGTTCCTGGACGGCTTCGGCTTCGACTACGAGTTCATGAGCTCGACCGAGCAGTATCGCTCGGGCCGGTTCGACGCCGTGCTGCTGCGCGTGCTGGAGCGGTTCGACGAGGTCATGGCGGTGATGCTGCCGACGCTCGGCGAGGAGCGGCGCGCGACCTATTCGCCCTTCCTGCCGATCAGCCCGGTCACCGGCCATGTCCTGCAGGTCCCGACGCTGGAGCGGGACGTGGAGGCGGGGACCATCACCTTCGACGATCCCGCCGGCGGACGCACGACCGTGCCGGTGACGGGCGGGCATGTGAAGCTGCAGTGGAAGCCCGACTGGGCCATGCGCTGGACCGCGCTGGACGTCGACTATGAGATGTCGGGCAAGGACCTGATCGAAAGCGTGCGCGAGTCATCCAGGCTGTGCCGCGTCATGGGCGGCGAGCCCCCGGCGGGCTTCAACTACGAGCTCTTCCTGGATGTGGAAGGCAAGAAGATTTCGAAGTCCAAGGGCAACGGCCTGACCATGGACGAGTGGCTGCGCTACGGCACGCCGGAGTCGCTGAGCTGGTACATGTTCCAGTCGCCGAAGTCGGCCAAGAGCCTGCACTTCAACGTCATCCCGCGGGCCATCGACGACTATCTGAGCTTCATCGACCAGTATCAGGCGCAGGAGCCGGCCAAGCGGATCGACAACGCCGTGTGGTCCATCCACGCGGGCGATCCGCCGAAGGTGGCCAGCCCGGTGTCGTTCAGCCTGCTGCTGAACCTGGTCGGCGTGGCCAATGCGTCCACCAAGGCGCAGCTGTGGGCCTATATGGCGCGCTATCTGCCCGAGGCGACGCCGGAGACCGAGCCGACGCTGGACCGGCTGATGGGCCATGCGCTGAACTATTTCGACGACTTCGTGCGCCCGGCCAAGGCGTTCCGGGCCCCGACGGAGCAGGAGGCGGCAGCGTTCCGCGACCTGGCCGCCCGTCTGCGCGCCCTGCCGGCGGACACGACGGACGGGGAGCTGATCCAGAACGAGGTCTATGCGGTGGGCAAGGCGCACGCGTTTGAGGCGCTGCGGGCCTGGTTCGCGGCGCTGTATGAGGTGCTTCTGGGCGAAAAGCAGGGGCCGAGGTTCGGGTCCTTCGCCGCCATCTATGGCCTGGCGCAGACGATCGACCTGCTGGAACGCGGTGCGAAGGGCGAACTGGCCGGCTGAAGGGTCGGGAGCCCGTCAGGGTTGGGCGCAGCTGTCACTCGGGCGTGGCGCTCCACGTGACCGACATCGTCGTGTCGCCCTCCATGAAGTCGAAGCTGGAGAAGGTGATGTCGATGTGCCCGTCGCGGATCCACATCTGATGGTCGCCCCGCGAGGACGTGCGTTGGAACCCGTACTGCTGCATCGCGGGCGCCAGTTCGCTGACCATGCGGTCGATGGGATAGTTCGGAACCCTGTAGTCGCATCCTCCGAAGAGCTCGGCGCCGGAGCCCTCCTGATAGATGTTCAGGGTCGCGCCGTTCAGCGACAAGGTGAAGTCGTCGGGCTCCTGAGCGTCGAGCCGGAAGCCCTTGATCCGGGCGTGGCCTACCGCGTTTCCGATCGGCCGCGTTCCCCACATGAGGAACGAGAGGCAGATCTCGTTGAGAACCTCGAAGGGGGTCACGGTGCGGGGTTGGGCCGACGCCGAGGCGGGCCAAAGGAACAGGGCGGCGGCGAAGAGTCGGGCGAGCATGGTCGTCTCCCAAGGCCGGTTTTCAGATCGTCACGGTATCCGGAGAGGGGTCGCGGTCAAAGTGACGCCTCCTGACGGGCCGGAATCTGAACGGAAAACAACAAGCGGTTCACGGGATACGTGGAGCCGTTCGGGCATTCTTACTGCATCGACCAACTCGAAGGAGAACAGAGCCATGTCGAACGGCATCAAGAACACCCTCATCGCGGGCGCCGCCCTGGCGGCCGCTGCGGCCATCCCTGGCGTCGCCGCCGCCCAGTCCAACGGCATCACCAACTGCGACGCCCCGGGCGGCCGCCAGCAGGCCGGTGCCCTGATCGGTGCCGTGGTCGGCGGTCTGGCGGGCAGCCAGATTTCCAGCAACGAGCGCACTCTGGGCGCCGTGGTCGGTGCGGGTGCCGGCGCGGCTGCGGGCAGCTACATCGGCTGCAACCAGCAACGCGGTCGCGCGGCGGCCTCGGCCAACGCCTCGATCGTCCGCCCCACGACCAACGTGCGCGTCCGCTCGGGTCCGGGCACCAACTATCGTCAGGTCGGCAGCGTCAGCCGCGGCCAGGCTCTGCAGGCCGTCAGCTCTTCGGGCGAGTGGGTGCAGATCTCGAGCGGCGGCTGGGTCAACGCCAACTATCTGACCTATTGATCCGCGTCCGTGGATGAACGGGAAGGCCGCCCTCCGGGGCGGCCTTTTCATTTGGGCCTACTGGCTGACCCAGAGAATCCGGCTGATCCAGTCGACTTCCGTCCGCGGCAGCACGCGGTCGGCATGGTCGGGATTGATCGAGCGAAGCGTCACGGCCCGCGCTGTGGCCTGCGCCAGTTCCTTGGCCATGGTCTCGCCCGAGCGGGTACGGACGACCACGCGGTCGCCGCGCCGCGGCTCAGGACCTTCGCGGTCGACGATCACCTTGTCGCCGGGACGATAGAGCGGCGTCATCGACTCGCCCGTGATCTCGAGACTGAAGAGGCTGCGTCCGGGACGCGGCAGGTCGGTCCAGCTCCAGCCGTCACCAGTGGGCAGGCCCGCCTCGTCGAAGAAGCCGTCCAGACCGGCCTGGGCCAGGCCCAGCACGGGCAGGGCGGGGGTCGGGCCGACGTCGTCGGCCAAAGCGGCGAACTCGGCCAGCGAGGCCCCGGTGACCTCAAGTATGCGGTTCAGGCTTTCGGTCGATGGCCAGCGGGGGCGGCCGCCGACGCCCGGGGCCTGTCGCTTGGAGGGGTTGAAGGCCGTCGGGTCCAGTCCGGCGCGGCGCGCGAGGCCAGACGGACTGAGCCCGTGCGTGTCCGCCAGACGGTCGACTGCGCGCCACAGGCGGGAGTGGGAGAGGGGCATGGATCCGCCGCCGATGATTCGGCCGCAGGATAACAGGAATGAAGTCCTATTCCAGTCCGGCCGCGCGCCGTTCCTGCCACGTCCAGAAGGTGCCGATGGCGATGGACAGCAGCACGCCGTAGCCTGCGAGGTTGATCACGAAATAGAACGAGGACGCAGAGGGTCTGACGTCCACGAGAGTCAGGATGTGGCTCATCACCACGAGCAACTGCATGGCTGTCGCCCAGACCGTCCAACCCCGGCGCGCCTTCCAGACCAGCGCACCGAGCACGCTCAACATGACCACGTCGACGGCCAGCATGCTCCATTGGATGCCGTAGAGGTTGCCGTCGTCCTGGACGAGCATTGAAGCGAACCAACCGAGGCCATAGGCACCCGCGGCGATCTTCTCCGGCTCCTCGCCCTTCCAGAAGGCGAAGGCAGCGACCAGCACCGTGATCACGGCCCCGACCTGGGAATACAGGGTGTCCAACATCAAATCGCCCCCAAGCCTGAGCCTGGGGGCGATGATGCCTCGAGTCCGACGGAACCGGAATGCCCGGTCCCGTACATGACGCCGAATTAAGACGCGACGCGCAGGTGGCCGGTCTTGGTCGGCGGCGGGCTGCCGATCGGGGTCTCCCAGTCGTCGGGCTTGTCCACGGGGCCGACGGCGTAGACGCCCCAGCCCATGCGGCGGTGATCTTTCTGCAGTTCGGCGTGGCAGGCGACGATGGCCTCACGCGCGACGCCCAGAGCGGCGATCGTCTCCATGGCCCTGGCCTGCGAGCCGGCACCGGCGACCGGCGAGACGGACAGGGCGGCGCGGGCGCCGATCATGGACTGCACCAGGGTCGTGGCCTGGGTGATGGCCGCGTCGACGGCCTTCTCGGTAGCGTGCAGATCGGCGGCGACGCCCGCGACGACGGTGGTCTTATCCATGAACGTTTACCCCTCATTAACTGCGGTAAACGACCCGTTAACACGACTCAGGGGCGAGTTCCACCGGTTTCCGCCGCGTCACGCCGCCGCCGATGGGCGGATCGTCCTCGGGCTTGTCGACCGGACCGACGGCGAGATCGTCGAGTCCCAGCCGCTGCGCCACTGCCGCCAGCACGCCGTGAGTCCGGACCAGCTGGGCCCGGGCCTGAACGAGGGCCGTGACGGCCCCGGCCGCGCCTTCGAAAGCGCGCTGTCCCGTCACGGCCGACAGCATGGCCCCGGATCGCGCAGCCGGCAGTTCGGCCGCGAGCACCGACGCCGCGACCAAAGCCGAGTCGACGGCGGCTTCTGCGGCATAGAGCCTTTGGGCAAGGGCTTCGCCCAGGGTCTGGCGATTCATGGCGGTCTCCTCGGATGACCTGAGCGTCACCCCGAAAAACAACCATGCCTGTAAAATAGTTGCAACTCGGGATTATGTACCGATGAGAAAATGGGCCGTCAGCGACGCGATCGGCTGATCGGGGTCGCCCTGCCAGGCCTCGGCGAGCACGTGGACGACCCGCCGGCCAGCCTTCCCGATCCGGGCGCGCGCATGGACGTCCTGCGGCCGGCCGGATCGCAGGTAGGCGACGGAGACGTTGATAGGCCGCGGCAGTCGGGCCTCCGGCCACGAGGCGGCGACCTGGGCGACGGCGGTCATTTCCAGCAGCGCCGCCGTGGCGCCGCCGTGCAGGGCGGGCAGCATGGGATTGCCGATCAGCTTGTCGGCATAGGGCAGGGTGACGGTGATCGCGCCGTCCAGTTCATGCGCAGTCAGGCCCAGAAAGGCGGCGTAGGGGATGCGATCCAGCGCGGTCATGCCACGCCGCCCTCGCGCCGGTTGTGCCCCGGCCGGCGGTCGCCGTCCGAGTTCAGCATGTAGGCGGCCTGGGCTGCGGCGACCGGGTCGGAAGGGTCCGTCTCGAACGCCCAGGCTCGCACGAAGCCGATCGAATGGGTCAGACGGAAACATTCCGCTTCAGCCAGCAGGTCGCGCCGTGGCTCGGCGGCGCGCATGTAGTCGACGCGCAGGTCCAGCGTGGCCAACGGCCGGAACGCGTCCATCGCCGTCCACACGGCCAGGCCGCCGACGTGGTCGAGCATGGTGGTGACGAGGCCGCCCGCAAGCACCCCCGTGTCGACGTCGCCCACCAGATCCTCGCGCCACGGCACGCGGATCCGGACCTTGCGGCCGTCCACTCCGGCGAAGGCGAAACCGAGTGCATGGGTGTGGGCGGCACCCGAGGCGAGCTGAGGGAGGAGGTCGACGATAGACGGCGTGGACATATCTCTCCCTATCGCGCGTCGCGGTCCGTCACCATATCGAACCCATGCGCCCCGAGGCCCTGCTTCATCCGACGCCTCAAGGGCTCTGGTGCCCGCCCGGCGACTTCCATATCGACCCCGTCGTGCCGGTCGACCGGGCGGTGATCACCCACGGCCACGCGGATCACGCCCGACCTGGCCACGGACTGGTTGTGGCCACGCCGCAGACCCTGGCCATCATGGCCGAGCGCTACGGCCCCGACTTCTGCGGCCGCGCCGAACCGCTGGACCATGGCGGGCGGCTGACCCGGGACGGCGTGGACGTCGCGCTGGTTCCCGCCGGCCACGTTCTGGGCTCGGCGCAGGCGGTGGTCACCCACCGAGGCCTGACCATCACGGTGTCGGGCGACTACAAGCGCCGCCGCGACCCCACCTGTCTGCCGTTCGAGCCGACGCGCTGCCACGTCTTCGTGACCGAGGCGACCTTCGGGCTACCCGTCTTCTCCCATCCGCCCGACGTCGAGGAGATCGACCGGCTGATCCTGTCGACGCGCCAGTTCCCGAACCGCGCCCACCTGGTCGGTGCCTATGCCTTGGGCAAGGCGCAGCGCGTGATCCGTCTTCTGCGCGAACGGGGGTGGGACCGGACAATCCGGGTGCATGGCGCGCTGGAGCGCCTGAACGCACTGTACGCGCGCGAAGGCGTGGATCTGGGACCGATCGAGTCCGCATCCGGCCTGCCGCGCGACGCGCTTGCGGGCGAGATCGCCATCGCGCCGCCCTCGGCGATCCAGGACCGCTGGGCGCGGCGCTTCGCCGAGCCGATTGCCGCCTTCGCCTCCGGCTGGATGGGCGTGCGGGCGCGGGCGAAGCAGCGCGGCGTCGAACTGCCGCTGGTCATCTCCGACCACGCCGACTGGAACGAGCTGACGGCGACCCTGACCGAGATTTCGCCGGAAGAGGTGTGGATCACCCACGGTCGTGAGGAAGGCCTGCTGCGCTGGGCCGAGATCAACGGCATGGCGGCGCGTGCCCTCAGGCTGGTCGGCTACGACGAGGAGGACGACGACGACCCGTCGCCGGAGGTCGCCTAGGCGACCGCGCGTTCCGGCGCGGTCGTCGCGTCCGCCGTCGTCTCCACGGCCGTCAGGGCCGCGTGCATGGCGAGGCGCAGGCGCTCGGGCTTGATCGGTTTCTCGACCACGGCCGCCATGCCCTCGGCCATGTAGGCGATTGCGTCGTCCGGGTCGGCGTTGGCCGTCAGGGCCACGATCGGCACGCGACCCGCATCGCCGTCCAGGGCGCGGATCGCGCGGGTCGCCTGGACGCCGTCCATGCGCGGCATCTTGATATCCATCAGCACCATGTCGAAGCGGCGCTCGCGCACGGCCTCGACCGCCTCCACGCCGTCCTCGGCGGTCTCCGAGGTGCAGCCGAACATCTCGCACAGGGCCTGGGCCACGATGCGGTTGGTGGCGTTGTCGTCCACGATCAGGACGTGAGGGTTCTCGACCGAGCTGAGGTCGACCAGATCGGACACTTCAGCCGTCTTGGCGGCCACCATGGCGACGCGCGGCAGATCCAGGTCGAAGGCGAAGGTGGCGCCGCGCCCGGCGTTGTTCTCGGCCCAGATGCGCCCGTGCATGCGGTCGACGATCTGGCGGCAGATCGCCAGCCCCAGGCCTGCACCGTCCGGGCCGGAACCATGGACGAAGGGCTGGAAGATGGCGTCCACGCGGTCGGGATCGACGCCGGGGCCGTCGTCGCGGACGCGGGCCTCGACGCGGACGCGGTCCCCGTCGGCCCAGGCCTTCAGACGCGCCTCGACCACGCCGTTGCGCGCGAACTTCAGGGCGTTGCCGATCAGATTGTTGAACACCTGCTTCAGTCGGACCCCGTCGATCTGGGCCGCCAGTTCGGTGTCGCCCTCATAGCCGATCATCAGACTGACGTCGTCCTGCGACGCGCGCGGGGCCCACAGGGCCTGAACGTCGTCCATCAGGGCGCGCAGCGGCGTGGGCGAGGTCGTCAGCTCCAGTTCGCCCGCCTCGGCGCGCGACAGGTCCAGCGCGTCCTGCAGGATGCGCAGCAGGGTCTCGGAGGATTCCACGATGGTGGAGACGTGGGCCTGGGCCTGCGCGCCCAGAGGCTGGCGGCGAAGCAACTCGGCGACGGCGAGGACGCCGTTCATGGGTGTGCGCAGTTCGTGGCTCATGATGCCGAGGAACTGGCTCTTGGCCCGGGCGGCGGCGAGGGCCTGCGTCTGGGTGTCGTTCAGGCGGCGCGATTGCTCGGCCATCACCGCGTCGCGCTCCAGGTGGATCTGGTTGGCCGCCTGCAACAGCGAGCCGGCGGTTCCGACCGAGTGGTAGCGGCCCTTGCGGGTGACAATGAAGCCGCGCATCAGCTGGCCGGGAGCCGCCTTCAGCATGACGTCGCAGACCGTGTCCAGCCGCATGCCGGCCTGCACGATCGCCGGTTCCGCATCCATCACATGGGTCGCGTCGCGGCCCAGATACAGGGCGTGACCCAGGGGGGCCGCCAGCTTCATCAGGAAGTCGTTGCGCTCGATCAGGCCGACGGGACGGCCGTCGACCAGAACCGGAATGCACAGGGTGTCGGGTTCGGCCTGGAAACGCGCGAAGATCTGCGCGCCGGTCGCCTCGGGCGGGACGGGAACGACCCGCTCGGTCAGGGATTCGATGGTCGGCATACTGGCCGAAACTCCGTGATACCGCTGGACATTACCGCGCACCCTTTGCGGAACGGTTAAGCCGAAAACGGCGCGTTTTTGCCTCCGGCCGCGCGCGGGTGTATGAGGCCCGCCTTCCGCACATCGCCGGAACCAACCTTTTCATGCGCGCGGCCCCCGGGCCGACCGCAGGGTCGTCATGAGCGTTTCCCAACCCGCCCCGTCCGTCGCGTCTTCGGCCCTGATCCTGTTCTCGGGCGGTCAGGACAGCGCGACCTGCCTCGCCTGGGCGCTGGACCGATACGCGCGGGTAGAGACGGTCGGCTTTGACTATGGCCAGCGCCATGCGGTCGAGATGCAGGCGCGGTTGGCCGTGCGCGATCGCATGGCGACGCTGAACGCCGACTGGGCCGCGCGGCTGGGGACGGACCACGTCGTGGATTTGACCGGCTATGGCCGCATCGCCGAGAGCGCGCTGACCGCCGAGCGTGAGATCGAGATGGACGCGCGCGGCCTGCCGACCACCTTTGTGCCGGGCCGCAACCTGGTCTTCCTGACCTGCGCCGCCGCTCTGGCGGACCGGCGGGGGCTGGAGGTTCTGGTCGGCGGCATGTGCGAGACGGACTTCAGCGGCTATCCCGACTGCCGCCGCGACACGATCGACGCCATGGAGCGGGCGCTGTCGCTGGGGCTGGACAAGCCCGTGCCGATCCAGACGCCGCTGATGCGGCTGACCAAGGCCGACACCTGGGCGCTGGCGCACGATCTGGGCGGGGAGCCGCTGGTGCGGCTGATCGTCGAGGACTCGCACACCTGCTATCGCGGCGAACGCGGCGAGCTGCACGCCTGGGGACACGGCTGCGGCGACTGCCCGGCCTGCGACCTGCGGGCGCGCGGCTGGGCCGAGTGGGAGGCGCGGCCATGACCTATGCGGTCAAGGAGTGTTTCCTGACGGTGCAGGGCGAGGGCGGCCAGGCGGGCCGCGCGGCGGTCTTCCTGCGTTTCGCCGGCTGTAATCTGTGGAACGGGCTGGAGCGCGATCGGCCGAGCGCGATCTGCGATTTCTGCGACACCGACTTCGTGGGGACGAACGGCGACGGCGGTGGCAAGTTCGTGGACGCGGCGGCGCTCGCTGAGCATGTGCAGGCCCGCTGGATCGGCGGGGAGGGCGACCGGCTGGTGGTGTGCACCGGCGGTGAGCCGCTGTTGCAGCTGGACCCGGCGCTGATCGAGGCCCTGCACGCGCGCGGTTTTGCCGTCGCGGTGGAGACCAACGGCACGGTCGCGGCGCCCGACGGCCTCGACTGGATCTGCGTCAGCCCGAAAGCCGACGCCCCCGTGGTCCAGACCCGGGGTAACGAGCTGAAGCTGGTCTTTCCGCAAGCCAGGGCCATGCCCGAGCGGTTCGAGCATCTGGATTTCGAGCGGTTCTGGCTTCAGCCCATGGACGGGCCGGATCAGGCCGCCAACACGGCGGCGGCCGTCGCCTGGTGCCTCCAACACCCGCGCTGGCGCCTCAGCGTCCAGACCCACAAGTACATCGGCGTGAGATGACCCGCGTATTCGAAGTCACCAAGGCCGCGCATTTCGACGCGGCGCACCACTTCCCCCACGGACCGGAGGGCAGCCCGCACCGGCGCGTGCACGGCCATTCGTTCCGCGTGGAGGCCAGCGTGCGCGGCACGCCGGGCGGGGACATGGGGTTTGTGGTGGACCTGACGAAGCTGGAGACGTCGCTGAAGGCGGCGGCCGAGCAGCTGGATCACGGTCTGCTGAACGAGCATCCGGGACTGGAGACGCCCAGTCTGGAGGCGATCTGCGCGTGGTTCGCCGACCGGCTGGCACCGGAGTTTCCGGGGCTGTCGAAGGTGACGGTGCTGCGCCCGACCATCGGCGAGCGGTGCGAGTTGACGCTGGTCTGAAACCTAGCAGTCGCGTCCCGACGCCCGGCGCTGTTCGCAGCGGCGCTGTTCGCGTTCGTAGTCGCGCTGCTCGCGTTCGCGTTTGGCGCGGGTCTCTTCGTCCGAGGTGGTCACGGCGTCGACGCCGGCACCGACGACCGCGCCGGTCACCTTGGCCGCGCCTCCGACGACGGCTGCACCCGTGCCGACCACGGCGCCGACCAGGCACCCCTGCAGCATCAGCGATCCGCCCAGGATGGCGGCCAGGGCGGCGGCCCGCGCGACGGTGTTCATGATCATTCTCCCGACTGGGCCCGATCTAGGCCCGGTTTGGTGAACGAACACTGACCGCCGACGCGGGCCTTCTCAAGGCAGGTTCAGAGGCTGTCGACCATCACCAGTTCGGCGTCGGCCTTCGCGGTCACGGTCAGCACCGGCTCGTCCTTGATGCCGGCGCCGTCGCGGGCGTTCAGCGTGACGCCATTGACCTCGACCTCGCCGACGGCGGGCACCAGATAGGCGCGGCGACCCTCGGCCAGGTCATAGGTGATCGTCTCGCCGGCCTTCAGCGTGGCGGCCAGCACCCTGGCGTCGGCGTTGATGTGCAGGGCCCCGTCGGCCGGATCGCCCGAGGCCACCACGGTGAAGCGGCCTGACCGGTCCGCCTTGGGAAACTCCCGCTGGCCCCAGCCGGGCTGGGCGCCGGGCTTGTCGGTCTCGATCCAGATCTGGAACAGGGTGGTGGTTTCCGGCTCGAGGTTGAACTCGGCGTGGCGCACGCCGGTGCCCGCGCTCATCACCTGCACGTCGCCCGCGCCCGTGCGGCCCTGATTGCCCATCGAGTCCTGATGGGTGATCGCGCCGGTGCGGACGTAGGTGATGATCTCCATGTCCGCGTGGGGATGCGGCGGAAAGCCCGACTGGGCCGCGATCTCGTCGTCGTTCCAGACGCGCAGCCGGCCCCAGCCCATGCGGGACGGGTCGTAGTAGTTGGCGAACGAAAAGTGATGGCGCGCCTTGAGCCAGCCGTGGTCCGCGCCGCCGAGGGTGTTGAAGGGTCGAACGTCGATCATGGGGAAGGTCCCGGAATCCGAGGGCTAGAAACCTCGCTGACGCCTATATAGGCAACAGTGTTGGTTACGGAAAGGGGGTGCAGATGCGACCCACGTCGGCCACGCCATAGCGGTCCTTCCCTCGAACGCGGCGCTTCGAGAGCATGATGCGATCGCCCGGATCGCACCCATAGTGCAGCGGCGCAGGGACCTTGATTACGCGCCCGTCTACCTGCACCTCGACGCCGTTCACGGCCGTTTTGGGACGCGCAATGACCGACGGGCCGAGCACCCGTCCGGTCACAGGCCGGGCGGGGACATGGGGGGCAACCCAAAGCCAGAGGCCGCCGATCAGGATGAGCGCGAGCGCCATGCCCACCAAGCCCTGATGGTCCTCGAGCCAGAACCTGACCGCCGTTCGCCACGCCAGCCGGGGTACCGGGGGTGAACTCACCCCACCTGTCCCCGATGCCGCAGCATGGCGTCCGCCAGCACGCAGGCGGCCATGGCCTCGACCACCGGCACGCCGCGCAGGGCGACGCAGGGGTCGTGGCGGCCGATCGTCCGCAGGTCGGTGTCGGCCCCGTCGCGGGTGACCGTCTGGCGCGGCGTCAGGATCGAGGAGGTGGGCTTGAAAGCCACGCGCGCGGTGATCGGCTGGCCGGTCGAAATGCCGCCCAGCACGCCGCCCGCCTTGTTGGACAGGAAGACCGGCTGACCGTCCGGCCCCATCCGCATCTGGTCGGCGTTCTCTTCGCCCGACAGCTCGGCCGAGGCGAAACCCGCGCCGATCTCCACGCCCTTGACCGCATTGATGGACATCAGGGCCGCAGCCAGTTCGGCGTCCAGCTTGCCATAGACCGGCGCGCCCCAGCCGGCCGGGGCACCGGTGATCTCCAGCGACACGACCGCGCCGATCGACGAGCCCGCCTTGCGCACCCCGTCCAGATAGTCGGACCACGCAGGCACGACGTCGGCCGAGGCGGCGAACAGGGGATTGTCGTAGGTCGCGCCGAAATCGATGGCGTCCTCGGCGATGCGGTGCGGGCCCAATTGCGTCACGCCCGCGCGGATCGTCACCGCGTCGCCCAGAACCTTGCGCGCCACGGCCCCGGCGGCGACGCGCATGGCCGTCTCCCGCGCCGACGACCGCCCACCGCCGCGCGGATCGCGCACGCCGTACTTGGCGTCATAGGTGAAGTCGGCGTGACCGGGGCGATACGCCCGGGCGATCTCGCCATAGTCCTTGGACCGCGCGTCCTCGTTCTCGATCAGCAGCGAGATCGGCGTGCCGGTGGTCACCGGGCCGGCCCCGTCGTCGAAGGTGCCCGACAGGATGCGCGCGGTGTCGCTCTCCTTCCTCTGCGTGACGAACCGGCTGCCGCCGGGCTTGCGTCGGTCCAGCCAGGGCTGGAGATCGGCCTCGGTCAGGGAGATGCCGGGCGGGCACCCGTCCACCACGCAGCCGATCGCCGGCCCATGACTTTCGCCCCAGGTGGTGACGCGGAACAGGTGGCCGAAGGTATTGTGCGACATGACCTGAAACGCTTAGGCCGCGCGACGCTCCGGCGTCCAGACGCGGGCGAAACGGTCGCGCAGGTCGGCGGCGGCGGACGGGGCGTCCTCGACCGGTTCCAGCGACACAAACAGGTGCCCGCGCCGCCGGTTTCCGCGCGGCGGCAGGCCCAGATCGCGCAGACGCAGCCTCAGCGTCGGATGATCCGGAACCAGCCAGGCCGAGCGCGGCCCGGCGTGGGTGGCGATCTCGACGCGGCCGCCGTCGCGCAGCAGCTGACGGGCGACAGGCGCGCTCATGTGCAGGTCGTCGCCGACCGCCGACAGGGCCCCGCAGCCGCGGATGACCACCGCCAGATACAGGTCCGCGCCATCGCGGCCCGCGCCCTTCAGCCGCAGGCGGTCGCCGGTGCGCAGTCCCGGCCCGTAGGTGGCGCGCAGCCGCTTTCCACCGACGCGGACGACGGCGTGGCCGCCGTTCACTGCGTCCAGCGGCGAGATGGCCAGCGTCGAGGGTGCCGGCTGACGGACCGCGGGGGCGGGCAGCGCCAGAGGGCCGTCCAGCCGCTTGAGGACCTCATGCGCCGCGATGACCCGGCGAAAGGTCCATTCGTCTCCGCCCGGCAGGTCGGGACGCGCCGCCTTGACCGCGCGGCGGAAGGCGGCGGTCAGCGCCGGTCCGTGCGCGGGCCCGTCGAGGCCCAGGGCGGCCCGGGCCTCGGCGACGGTCAGGGAGCAGGCGTGGTCACGCATCCCCGACAAAGGCCCCGATCAGGGTCAATGCCGGGTTAACCGTGCCGCACTTCCGCAGTCCCGCGCCGCGCGCTATCGCAGGCGCATGACCGCTCCCGTGATCCCGCCCAGCCCGTCGCGCGAGGAGTATGCCCGCGACTACGCCGCCGCGCTGGCCGCCAACGGCGACGAAACCGTCTTCGAGCGTCCTGAGCCCATCGGCCTGTTCGTCGACTGGCTGGCCGACGCCCGGGCGCACGAGGTCAACGATCCCAACGCCATGTGCCTGTCGACTGTGGACTCCGGCGGCGCGCCCGACAGCCGGATGGTCCTGCTCAAGGACGTCGATGACCGCGGCTTCACCTTCTACTCCAACGCAGAGAGCGCCAAGGGCGGCCAGCTGGCGTCGCAGCCTGCGGCCGCCCTGCTGTTCCACTGGAAATCGCTGCGTCGGCAGGTGCGGGTGCGCGGCACCGTCGAGCCGGTGACGGCGGCGGAGGCCGACGCCTATTTCGCCAGCCGGGCGCGCGAGAGCCGGATCGGGGCCTGGGCCTCGGACCAGTCGCGGCCCCTGGCGTCACGCGCGGATCTCGAGTCGGCAGTGGCGCGTGAGACAGCGCGCTTCGGCGACGGCGAGGTGCCGCGCCCGCCGCACTGGACCGGCTGGCGCGTGGTTCCGCTGTCGGTGGAGTTCTGGCGCGACCGGCCGTTCCGCCTGCATGACCGGCTGCGCTTCGACCGCGCCGCCGACGGCTGGGCGAAGACCCGGCTGCAGCCCTGACCTAGCGGCGCACGACGCCGTAGCGGGCGAGAAAGGTCTCGACCGCGTCGGCCGCGATCTGGTCGCAGGCCCGCACCGGCATGACCTCGTCCCCGGTCACCAGCGGCATGAAAAAGACCGGGTGCTCGATCATGCCGAACAGCTGGCCGGCGGCCCAGGAGGGATGCTCCACGCGCAGTTCGCCGCGCGCGCACATCTGCCGGATCACGTCGATGACGTAGGCCCCGAACTCGCTCTTGCCCTTCTCGAAGAACTTCACCGCGACCTCGCGAAAGCGCGGCCGCTCGGCCATCACCAGGCGGAAGACGGAGCGGACGAAGGGGTCCGCCATGAACCGGGCATAGCCGACGGCGAAGTCGTTGAGCTGGTCACGCGCCGGGCGCTCCTCAGAGAACACCCGCAACATCTGGGCGGTGAACTCGTCCGCGGCGTCGTTGATCACGGCCGAGAACAGGTCCGACTTGCCGGCGAACTGGGCATAGAGGGTGGCGGTCGAGACCCCCGCTTCCCGCGCCACCGCTTCCATCTTGGTGGCCGCGAACCCCTCCGCCGTGAAGTGCCGCCGCGCGTGACGCAGGATGGCTTGACGTCGGGGGTCCGGTTCCGGGCCGGAGAGGGGGCCGTGCATGCAGTCTTTCGCCGTTCTTCACGCGCCCCGCCCCGGGAGGTGGGGCGAGTCGTGCCGAACGACGTTACGACGCCGCCGGGTCCCCGAGAAGGGGCCGTATCAGCGGATGCACCAGCAACGGAGCCGCGAGCCGGAGCACGGCCTCGGGATCGACCAGGCGGACGGCCGCGGTCGTGTCGGCGACGATGAAGTCGGCCGCCGCGCGCGCAGGCTCGGTGAAGCGCTCGTGCCCCGGCCTGACAGTCTTCAGATACTGTTGCACCACCGAATCCGCCGTACGTCGACGTTCGGCCTGGTCGCGCAGCAGGCGGCGGATGAAGCGGATGTCGGCCGGGGTGTCGACGTAGACCTTCAGATCATGGAGCGCCGCCAGCTCCGGGCTGCTGAGCACGTGCACCCCTTCCACGACGATGGCCTCGGCGGCTTCGATCCGGCGGGTGAAGGCCTCGCGGCCGTGCGTCTTCATCGAATAGACGGGCGCGTCCACCGCCCGCCCGGCCTTCAGCTCGGCCAGCTGGGCGGTCATGAGGGCGTGGTCGCGGGCGTCCAGATGGTCGAAGTCGAACTCCGCCGGGTCGAAGCCGGGCAGGGCGGCGGCGTCGACATACCAGTCGTCCTCACTCAGCAGCACACCCGCGCCGGGGCGCATGGCGGCGACCAGGGCCTGCGCCAGCGTGGTCTTGCCGGAGCCGGAGCCGCCGGTGATCGCGATCAGCAAGGTCATGCCGCCTTCTAGGTCCCGCCGCGGGTGGGGACTAGCCCGGCCAGGCGTCGCCCAGACGCTGCAGGGCGATCCAGCCGCCCAGCAGCAGCGACCAGCCGACGACCGCCGTGTTCAGACCCATGGCGATCAGAAGCCGGTTCCGCGCCGCCAGCCCGCCGACCAGCGGCGCGTGGAACACGACGAGATGCAGCAGCAGCAGGGCACCGAAGCCGAAATGGACCGACGCGGATCCCGCTCCAGCCAGCTGGGCCAGCAGGGCCAGCGGCGCGGCGCAGAAGATCACCATCCAGACGATGCCGAAGGTGACAATCGTCGGCATCAGGCCGGCAATCACGACGACGCCCGCGCCGATCAGGACGCCCGGCAGGGGCAGCAGCATCAGGGCGCGGGCGGCAGGGTGCTTCAGGGCGGCTGAGGTCATGCCGCCCACGATGCCGCGCGCAAGGTTTCCGCTCCGTTGCCGGGGGGCGATGACCCTGCGTCACGTTGCACTGGCTGCGCCGCGCCGATAGCGTGAGCCCACGCCGCGATCAGACGGCAAACGATGGGGATCGACGATGCTGGGTTTGATGCAGGACTGGCCTCTGACGGTCGACAAGATCCTGGACCACGCGAAGAACTGGCATCCCCACCGCGAGGTGGTGACCCGTTCCGTCGAGGGACCGGTGGTCCGCACGACCTATGCCGAGATCCACGGCCGCGCGAAGAAGGTGTCCAAGGCGCTGCTGGACTGGGGGATCAAGCCGGGCGACCGGGTCGCCACCCTGGCCTGGAACACCGCGCGCCACATCGAGGCCTGGTACGGCATCATGGGCATCGGCGCGGTGTGCCACACGCTGAACCCGCGTCTGTTTCCGGAGCAGCTCGGCTACATAATCAATCACGCCGAAGACAAGATCATCTTCGTCGACCTGACCTTCATCCCCCTGCTGGAGGCCGTGCTGCCGCATTGTCCGTCGGTCGAGCGGGTCGTGGTCATGACCGACGAATACACCATGCCCGCGACCAAGCTGCCGCAGGCCGAATGCTATGAGCAGATCGTCGCCGGCGCGTCGGGCGAGGTGCAGTGGGGCGGCTTCGACGAGCAGACCGCGTGCGGCCTCTGCTACACCTCGGGCACGACCGGGAACCCCAAGGGGGTGCTGTACTCGCACCGGTCGAACTTCATCCACACCCTGCTGGGCATGCAGTCGACGGTTCTGGGCCCGTCGCCGAAGGAGACCATCCTTCCGGTGGTGCCCATGTTCCACGCCAACGCCTGGGGCATCGCGTTCGCCGCCCCGGCCTCGGGCGCCAAGCTGGTCATGCCGGGCGCCCGGATGGACGGCGAGGCCATCTACGAGCTGCTGGAAAGCGAGCAGGTGACCTTCTCGGCCGCCGTGCCGACCGTCTGGCAGGGCCTGCTGGCGCACATGCGCGAGAAGGGTCTGAAGCTGTCGACCGTCAAGCGCGTGCTGATCGGCGGCTCGGCCGTGCCCGAAAGCCTGATCCGCGCCTTCAACGACGAGTTCGGGGTCGAGGTGCTGCAGGGCTGGGGCATGACCGAGACCTCGCCCATCGGCACCCTGTCCAACCTGACGCCCGAACTGGCGGCCCTGCCGTACGACGAGGGCATGAAGTGGCGCATCAAACAGGGCGTGCCGCCGCTGGGCGTCGAGCTGAAGCTGAAGAACTACGCCGGCCAGGAGATGCCGCACGACGGGCACACCTACGGCCGCCTGATGGTCCGCGGTCCGACGATCTCGGGTGCCTATTTCAAGGGCGAGGGCGGCGAGATCCTCGACAACGAGGGCTTCTTCGACACCGGCGACGTGGCCACCGTCGACGAGCACGGCTTCATGCAGATCACCGACCGCGCGAAGGACGTGATCAAGTCCGGCGGCGAGTGGATCAGCTCCATCGAGATCGAGAACATCGCCGTCGGCCATCCGAAGGTCGAACTGGCCGCCGTCATCGGCGCGGCCCATCCCAAGTGGGATGAGCGTCCTGTGCTGGTGCTCAAGCTCAAGCCGGGCGAGAGCCAGGACAAGCAGGAGCACCTCGACTTCCTGCAAGGCAAGATCGCCAAGTGGTGGATGCCGGACGACGTGGTCTTCGTGGACGACATCCCGCTGGGCGCGACCGGCAAGATCGACAAGAAGGTCGTTCGTGAGCGCCTGAAGGACTACCGCCTGCCGACGGCGCAGGCCTGAGGCGTGGCGCGCAAGGGCTCCTCCCTGACCACCTCGTCCTGGCTGATCGCCGGGGCGCTGGCGGGCGGAGCGACGATCTTCGTGGCCGCTCTCGGTACGCGCGCGGGGCTGTGGGACGCCGGGTTCGGCCTCGGCACGCTGACTTTCCTGGTGGCCCCGGCCTTGACGGCGATCGGTCTGATCTGCGCCGTGACGCTGGCCGTGTGGTCGGCGCGACGGCCCAGGGCCCTGGGTCTGGCGGCGGTGTTCGCCTTGCTGGCGGCGGGCGGAACGGCCGCAGGGCTGGGGCTCCGGTGGGAGGCCTTTCACGCGGCCTCTCCCTGGGACGTGACCAGCGACCCCCAGGATCCGCCGGGCTTCTCGCGCATCCTGTCGCAGCGGCGCGCCGCGACGGGCGCGGCGCGCGCGACTTCGCCAGCGGGCCCCCAGGCCTGCCTCGGCGCCGTCTCGACTCCCAGTCAGCTGTCGCCCGAGGCTGCTGCGGCGGCGCTTGAGGCCGCGGGGTTCACGGTGATTGGCTCGGCTGCTTTCCGGGCCGAGGGCGAGCGGCGCGGTTTCTGGTTCGGACTGACCCACGACGCCGTGGTGCGCATCCGGCCGGGCCGGACGGACGTCCGCGTGACGGCCCGCTCCGATTTGCCGCAGGGCGGGGAGACCTGCCGTCTGGCGGCCGCCCTGTCGCGGGCGCTGGCGGCTCAGGCCGGGGCGTAGACGGCGTCCAGCGTGGGCCCCGGCGTCGCCGTGACCCGCCCCGCGCCCTCCAGCGCGATGAGATGGGCCCACACCGAGAGCGAGGCCGCGGGCCACAGGCGGCGATCCACGCCGGCATAGATCGCCGGCACGATCTCGGCGATCGCGCGATCGCCCGCGGCCAGTCGCGTCAGGATCTGCGCGTCCCGCTGAAGGCGATGGTCGCGGTACGCTGCCAGGAAGGGACCGGGGGCGTCGATCTGCGCGCCATGTGCCGGCCAGATCCGGTAAAATCCGCGCGCGATGACCGCCTCCAGGCTGGCCATGTAGTCCGCCATGTCCCCGTCGGGCGGCGCGACGACGGTGGTCGACCAGCCCATCACATGGTCGCCGCTGAACAGGGCGTTCTCCTCGACCAGTTCGAAAGCCAGATGGTTCGAGGCGTGCCCCGGCGTGGCCAGCGTCCGCAGCGTCCAGCCGTCGCCCCGGACGAGGTCGCCGTCGCACAGGATGCGGTCCGGGCGCACGTCGGCCGTCTCGTCCTCGTCGGGCGTCGAGGCGTGGGTCTCGCGCACCGGAGGGGGCGCGGCCAGAAGGGGGGCGCCCACGGCCTGCGCCAACGGCCGGGCCAGGGGCGCATGATCCCGATGGGTGTGGGTCAGCAGGACGGCGACGACGCGCCGCCCGTCGAGGGCGCGTTTCAGCGCGTCGAGATGCGCCGCGTCCTCGGGCCCCGGATCGATGACGGCGACCTCCGCGCCGCGGGCCTCGCGGCCGACGATGAAGGTGTTGGTCCCGGCGAAGGTGAACGGGCCGGGATTGGGGGCGGTGACGCGCGAGATCAGCGGGGTCAGCCGGACCTGCTGACCCTGTCGGGCGTCGAAGTCGCGGACGAAGGGGATCACGCGCGCCTCCCGTGGCCCGCGCCTTGCCTTAACAAGACGTAAACGCCTTTCAGGATGCTCGTCATGGCCGTCGCCGCCGCTCTTTCTGTATCAAATCGGCTCCTGACGGTGGCCGCCGCGCTTCTCTGTATCATGGCGGCGCAACTGGCGACCGCTTCCTGCAGTCCGGAGCCGGCACCCTATGCGGCACGGGCGGCCATCCTCCGCTGACCCGAATCTGCCGATCAGGGCCCCATTCGCCACGCGGGCGAAATGCGCCGAAGTCAGGTCAACGTCGGGGCGATCCTGGACCGCCGGTCTGTGAAGCTCGGACCTGTGGAGCGCAATTTTCCTTTTTTGGACAGTGAGTTCGTCCGGTGTGGCTCGATTGCGACAATGTGGCGACGATTGGATTACACCACCGTAATTGTGGTGACCGGGGGGCGGTCGTTCGGCTAGGTTGACGGCAATCTGCGTGCATTGGGGCTCGTGGATGCTCAACGTCGGTGCGACGAGGGGCCCGGAAACGGGAAGCTTCGCACCGGCCCTAGGAGGACGTCTCTTGAAGACTCACACCATTCGGCAGCGTCTGCTGCATTCGACGATGATCGGCTCCGCGTCGCTGATGGCGCTCGTCGCCGTCCCGGCCGCCGCCGTGCTGCTGGCCCCGACCCAGGCCGCCGCGCAGAACCTGGTCCAGGGCGCTGTCGCCGGCACCGTCGAAACCCAGACCGGCTCGCCGGTTTCGGGTGCCACCGTGACGCTCCAGTCGGTGTCGCAGGGCTTCACCCGTACCTACACCACCGGTGCCGACGGCTCGTTCCGGGCCGTCGCCCTGCCGCAGGGCCAGTACGTCGCCACCGTGACGTCTTCGGGCAATGAGACGCTGACCGACACCGTGTCGGTCGGTGCCGGCGGCACCACCTCGCTGACCTTCACCGTCGGCCGCGTCGGCGGGATCGACACTTCGGACGCGACCTCGGTCGACGACATCGTCGTCGTCGGCGTGCGTCAGGCGGTGTCCGAGTTCGACGCCACGACGACCGGCCTGACCGTCAACGTCGAGGAGCTCTCGCGCAATGTGCCGATCGCCCGCGACGCCGGTGCCGTGGCCCTGCTGGCCCCGGGCGTGACCGCCTCGGACGGCGCTTTCGGCAACATCCCGACCATCGGCGGCGCCTCGGCCGGTGAGAACACCTACTTCATCAACGGCCTGAACATCACGAAATTCCGTGACTTCACCGGCTCGTCGATCGTTCCGTTCGAGTTCTACCAGACGCTGGAAACCAAGACCGGTGGCTATTCCTCGGAATTCGGTCGCGGCACCGGCGGCGTGCTGAACGGCACGACCAAGTCCGGCGGCAACGAGTGGGAATTCGGCGTCACGGCGTACTGGGAGCCCGACTCGCTGCGTTCGCAGTCGGCGGACACCTATCTGGCCCAGAACCGCTTCGATGAATCCGAGTCGTCGGACATCATCTTCGACTTCGGCGGCCCGATTATCCGCGACCGTCTGTTCATCTTCGGCCTGTACAACATGCGGGACCGGGAGTTCTTCAACGTCGGAACGCCGGCCACCACGCCGGACCCGTCGTTCGGTCCGGGCGCGAACGCCACTCTCGTGACCTCGGACGATCCGTTCTACGGTGCCAAGGTCGACTTCCTGGTCACCGACGACCATCGTCTGGAACTGACGTGGTTCTCGGACGAGCAGGAGCAGCAGACCCGGAACCTGTACGTCAGCAACTCTGACGCCGCGACGCTGGGAGAGTACACGCCGTCCACGTTCAAGTTCGGCGGCGAGAACTGGATCGCCCGTTACACCGGCATCTGGACAGACTGGCTGACCACCTCGATCGCCTACGGCGTCAACGAGTACAACGAATCGGCCTTCTCGCCGGGCGACGCCGGTGCTCTCATCACCACCCAGCTGCCGGGCTTCCGTCGTCTGGGCGTCTGGGGCGTGGGTCAGCCTTACGTCAACGAGGACGAGCGTGAAGTCCTGCGCGCCGACGTCGATGTCTATGCCGACTTCTTCGGTGCCCACCACTTCCGCTTCGGCATCGACAACGAGAAGCTGACGGCCACCCAGCAGCTCGACTATTCGGGTGCCGGCTACAACTACTGCCGCCCGAACGGCCGCGGCGTGCCGGGGTTCACGCCCATCAGCACCGCTGTGAACTGCACGGGCGACCGTACGGGCGGCCTCTGGTACCTGTATCAGACGCAGTTCACCGCCGGCACCGGTGCCGGGGCGCTGAACAACGCCGCGGGCACCGGCTTCCTGGATCCGATCCGTCTGACCGGACCGCTGGCCGGCACCCCCAACCCGAACTACAACCCGACCATCATCGGGGCCCCCCACGGCGGGCGTGTATTCGCGGGTTCGCGTCCGTTCGTACGATAACGACGGCGGCTGGACCTCGGAGCAGAACGCCTTCTACATCCAGGACAGCTGGGAGGTCACCGACCGCCTGACGCTGAACCTGGGCGTTCGCAACGAGAGCTTCGAGAACGCCAACATCAACGGCGTGACCTTCATCGAGCTCAAGGACCAGTGGGCGCCGCGTCTGGGCTTCACCTATGACGTGACGGGCGATCGTACCTCGAAGCTGTTCGGCTTCTGGGGCCGCTACTTCCTGCCGGTGGCCGTGAACACCAACCAGCGCCTCGCCGGCGCCGAGCTGTTCACCCAGGACGTCTGGAACCTGGACTTCTCGGGCACCGTCCCGGGCCGTCCGGACGTCAACCGCGACGGTATGGACGACAACACCGACGAGCCGATCCTGTATGGCTACGGCACCACCAACGCCGGCTATGTTTCGGGTGGCAACTTCGGTGGCGGTGACGTCAAGACGACGGCCTCGACGGTCGACCGTGAAATCGACCCGATGTACGTCGACGAGTTCATCCTGGGCTATGAGCAGGAAGTGTTCGGCGACTGGACCTTCGGCATCAAGGGCACCTACCGCGAACTGGGCACCGCCATCGACGACGTCGCCATCGACGCCGCCGTGCTGGACTACTGCTCGGATCCGTCGTCGGGCCTGACCTACGCCGAGTGCTACTCGGTCTGGTACGGCTTCCACCAGTACGTGCTGACGAACCCGGGCGAAGACATGGTCATCACCCTGTCGGGGGCCGATCTGGCTCGCGCCACGGCCGGCCGCGTCACGCCGATCACGGCCGATCGCGAGATCACCCTGACGGCTGCCGACCTCGGCTATCCGACGCCGGACCGCACCTACAAGGCGGTGGAACTGTCGATGGAGAAATCCTTCGACGGCGTCTGGGCCGCGCGCTTCAGCTACGTTTGGTCGGAGAACAAGGGCAACTACGAAGGCGCCCTGAAGTCCGACAACGGTCAGACCGATCCCGGTCTGTCGCAGGACTTCGACCAGCCCGGCCTGACCGACAACTCCTACGGCTTCCTGCCGAACCACCGCGCGCACTCCTTCAAGGCGTTCGGTAACTGGCAGGTGACCCCGGCGTTCAACGTCGGTGCCAACCTGCGCATCACCTCGCCGCGCAAGTTCGGCTGTCAGGGCGTTCACCCGACTGACGGCTTCGCCGCCGCCTACGGTGCCGCCTCCTGGTTCTGCCAGGGCGTCGCCACCCCGCGCGGCGAGTCGTTCGAGAGCGATTGGGAAACCAATCTGGACATGACCTTCTCCTACGATCTGGGACAGGTCTTCACGATCCCGGGTGAGTCTCTGGTTCTGCGCGCCGATGTGTTCAACATCTTCGACGCGGACGCGGAACTGGACTTCCAGGAGTTCGGCGACCTGAACGACGGCTCGCCGAACCCGGATTATGGCAAGGTCACGGCCTACCAGGCGCCTCGCTCGGTTCGCTTCAGCCTGGCCTACCGCTTCTAAGCAGCGGAAAAGCCGAAAGAACGGGGCGGCGGGTCTTCGGGCCCGCCGCCTTTTTCTTGCCCGGCACGCGGTCGGTGCCCTATCCGGATGGCTTGTGATCCGGAGGCTCCATGCGTTTCGTCCTTCCCGCCCTGTCGTGCCTCGTCCTTTTGTCCGCTGCCGCGCCGGCGCTGGCCCAGGATGAGGTGATCCGTACGGGCGGTACGCAGTTCACCCGCGACGACGCCGAGCGGGCACGCCGCACGCGTGAGGCGCTGGCCTATGCCACGCCCCTGCCGCCCGGCGCGCCGACGGCCGACTATTCTCTCGTGGCCTGGTGCGAGGCCTTGGTGCTGGGCCATGTCCAGACCGGCGAAAGCCTGCAGACCTCCGACGCGCTGGATCTCCGCCTGATCGACCTGGGCCGGGCCGAGGCAGTGAAGTTCCGCGCCGCGCTGGAGGCCGGACGGTCATACCAGTCGCCCGAGGCGATTGCCGAAGCCGAGGCCGCCGCCGACGGCGCCCGCCGCATGTGGGCGCCGGTGCTGGCCGGCGATCAGGCGCTGCGCAACGAGACCTTCGGCCTGTTCTTCGGCCTGCCCGGACGCTGCGAGCACGCCGCGCATCGCATCAGCGGCAACATCACCACGCCGCCCGCGACGCTCGCGGACGTGGGGCTTCATGACGCCGCGCCGGCCGAGTGACGCCAGCCGTCAGGCGGCGGCTTCCCGCGGTGCCGCGCCCGGCTCGTAGTTCAGGATCGGGGCCAGCCAGCGCTCGACCTCCGCGACGGTCATGCCCTTGCGCGCGGCATAGTCCTCGACCTGATCCAGATCGATCTTGCCGACGCCGAAATAGTGGCTGCCCGGGTGGCCGAAATACAGGCCGCTGACCGAGGCCGGCGGCGTCATGGCAAAGCTTTCCGTCAGCGCCATCCCCGCGTTGGCACCCGCGTCCAGCAGGCGGAACAGGGTCGCCTTCTCGGTGTGGTCCGGCTGGGCCGGATAGCCGGGGGCGGGGCGGATGCCCTGATACTTCTCCTCGATCAGGTCCTGCACCGACAGCTGTTCGTCGGGCGCGTGGCCCCACAGCGTCGTCCGCACCTCCTTGTGCAGACGCTCGGCGAAGGCCTCGGCCAGACGGTCGGCCAGCGACGTCGCCAGGATGGCGGAATAGTCGTCGCCCTTGGCCTTGAACTCGGCGGCCTTTTCCAGCTCGCCGTGGCCGGCGGTGACGGCGAAGGCGCCCAGGTAGTCCGCCCCGTCGCCGGCCACGAAGTCCGACAGGGCCAGATTGGGCTTGCCGTTTGACTTCTTGATCTGCTGGCGCAGGGTGTGGAAGCGCGCGGCTTCCGCCGACCGCGTTTCGTCGGTCCAGACCACCACGTCGTCGCCCACCGCATTGGCGGGCCAGAAGCCGACCACGCCTTTGGCGGTGAACCATTTCTCGTCGACGATCCGCTTCAGCATCGCCTGCGCGTCGGTGAACAGGTCGCGCGCCGCGGTGCCGACGATCTCGTCGTCGAGGATCTGTGGGTAGCGCCCGATCAGCTCCCAGCTGGCGAAGAAGGGCGTCCAGTCGATGTGGTCGACCAGATCCTGCAGGTCCCAGGCGTCGAACGCGCGCACGCCCAGGAACGACGGGGCAGGGGACGGCGTCTGGCCCGCCTCGGGCCGCCAGCGGTTCTCGCGCGCCTGGGCCAGCGTGGCCCGCGCCTTGACTTCCTGACCGCGCGCGTACTGCTCGCGGATGCGGACGTATTCGTCGCGCGTGGCCTGTTCGTTCTTCGTCTTTTCGGTCGGGGACAGCAGGCCCGAGACCACGCCCACGGCGCGGCTGGCGTCGACGACATAGGTGGTCGAGCCGCTGCGATAGCCGGGCTCGATCTTCACCGCCGTGTGCGTCCGGCTGGTCGTCGCCCCGCCGATCAGCAGGGGGATGGAGAAGCCGCGCCGCTCCATCTCGCGCGCCACAAACACCATCTCGTCCAGCGACGGGGTGATCAGGCCGGACAGGCCGATGATGTCGACGTTGTGCTCGACGGCGGCGTCCAGGATCCGGTCCGCCGGGACCATGACGCCCAGGTCGATGACCTCGTAGTTGTTACACTGCAGGACGACGCCGACGATGTTCTTGCCGATGTCGTGGACGTCGCCCTTGACCGTGGCCATCAGGATGCGGCCCGCCTGCTCGCGCGGCTTGCCGGCCTTTTCCGCCTCCATGAAGGGTTCCAGCCAGGCCACGGCCTGTTTCATCACCCGGGCAGACTTGACCACCTGCGGCAGGAACATCTTGCCCGAGCCGAACAGGTCGCCGACCACATTCATCCCGTCCATCAGCGGACCCTCGATGACGTGCAGCGGCCGGTCGAACGACAGCCGCGCCTCCTCGGTGTCGGCGTCGATGAACTCGGTGATGCCGTTGACGAGGGCGTGTTCGATCCGCTTGCCGACGGGCTGGTCGCGCCACTTCAGATCGACGACCCGCGCCACGCCCTTGTCGCCCTTGTAGTTGGGCGCGAGGTCGACCAGCCGCTCGGTGTTGGACACATTGGTCCGCTGCGGCCGGTTCAGGATCACGTCCTCGACCGCCTCGCGCAGGGTCGGGTCGATGTCGTCATAGACGGGCAGGTCGCCGGCGTTGACGATGCCCATGTCCATGCCCGCCTGGATGGCGTGGTACAGGAAGACGCTGTGGATCGCCCGACGGACGGGCTCGTTGCCGCGGAAGCTGAACGAGACGTTCGACACCCCGCCGCTGATGCGGGCGTAGGGCAGGGTGGCCTTGATGACCTTGGTCGCCTCGATGAAGTCGACCGCATAGTTGTCGTGTTCCTCGATCCCCGTCGCCACGGCGAAGATATTGGGGTCGAAGATGATGTCCTCGGGCGGGAAACCGACCTCTTCGACCAGGATGCGATAGGCGCGGGTGCAGATCTCGATCTTGCGCGCGGCGGTGTCGGCCTGACCGACCTCGTCGAAGGCCATGACCACCACGGCGGCGCCGTAGCGCAGGCATTTGACCGCCTGTTCGCGGAACTCGGCCTCGCCGGCCTTCATCGAGATCGAGTTGACGATCGGCTTGCCCTGGACGCACTTCAGCCCCGCCTCGATCACCTCCCATTTGGAGCTGTCGATCATCACCGGCACGCGGGCGATGTCGGGCTCGGCCGCGATCAGGTTGAGGAAGGTCCGCATGGCGACGGCGCCGTCCAGCAGGCCCTCGTCCATGTTGACGTCGATGATCTGGGCGCCGGCCTCGACTTGCTGGCGCGCGACGTCCAGCGCGGCCGAATAGTCCCCGTCGACCACCAGCTTGCGGAATTTCGCCGAGCCGGTGACGTTCGTCCGCTCGCCGACGTTGATGAAGGTGGGACGCATCAGGCTACCAGTTCAAAAGGCTCAAGACCGCTGAGCCGCATCGCCACCGGCCGTTCCGGGATCGCCCGCGTCGGCAGTTTCGACACCGCCTGCGCCGTGTGCCGGATGTGGTCCGGCGTCGTACCGCAGCAGCCGCCGACGATGTTCACCAGCCCGGACGCCGCCCATTCCTCGATGAAGTGCGCCGTCTGGTGCGGCTCCTCGTCGTACTGGCCCATGGCGTTGGGCAGGCCGGCGTTGGGATATGCGGCGACCAGGGTGTCGGCGACGCGCGACAGCTCGGCGATGAACGGCCGCATCAGATCGGCGCCCAGGGCGCAGTTGAAGCCGACGGCGAAGGGTTTGGCGTGGCGCACGCTGTTCCAGAAGGCTTCGGCCGTCTGTCCCGACAGAGTCCGCCCCGATCGGTCGGTGATGGTGCCCGAAATCCAGATCGGCAGGGCCTCCATGCCCTCGTCCTCGAGGTCCTTGATCGCCTTGATGGCGGCCTTGCAGTTCAGCGTGTCGGTGATGGTTTCGATCAGATACAGATCGACGCCGCCCTCGTTCAGCGCCTTCACCTGATGGCGGTAGGCGTCATAGACTTGGTCGAAGGTCACCAGACGCGCGCCGGGGTCGTTCACGTCCGACGACATCGACAGCATCTTGTTCAGCGGCCCGATCGAGCCGGCGGCGAAGCGCGGCTTGTGCGGCTCCTTTTCCGTCCAGCGGTCGGCGGCGGCGCGGGCCAGCTTGGCCCCCTCCAGATTGATGTCCCACACCGACTGTTCGTCCAGCTTGTAGTCGTCCTGGGCGATGACGGTGGCGGAGAAGGTGTTGGTCTCCGAGATGTCGGCGCCCGCGCCGAAATACTGGTCGTGCAGACCGGCGATGATGTCCGGCCGCGTCAGACACAGGATGTCGTTATTGCCCTTCATCTGGCCCTCGTGGGCCGTGAAGCGGTCGCCGCGGAAGTCCTCTTCGGCCAGATCGGCGCGCTGGATCATCACGCCCCAGGCCCCGTCCAGCACCAGGATGCGTTCCCTGGCGGCGGCATGGAGGGCGGCGATGCGGTCGGCGCGGGTCATGCGGGAGCCTTGTCTTCGCGCACGCCCAGCACCCGGCAGATCGCATAGACCAGGTCGGCGCGGTTCAGGGTGTAGAAGTGGAAGTCGGCGAAGCCCTCTTCCTGCAGCCGCGCGCAGGTCTCGGCGGCGACCGAGGCGGCCAGCAGCTTGCGGGTCTCCGGGTCGTCGTCGAGGCCGTCGAAATGCATGGCCAGCCAGTCCGGCACCGCCGCGCCGCACGACGCGCTCATCCGCTTCAGCCCGTTGAAGTTGGACACCGGCATGATGCCCGGGATCAGCGGGATCCCGACCCCGGCCGCGCGCACGCGATCGCGGAAGCGCAGGAAGGCGTCCATGTCGAAAAAGAACTGGCTGATCGCGCGGGTCGCCCCGGCGTCGACCTTGGCCTTCAGCACCTCGATGTCGTGGTCGATCGAGGGGCTTTCCGGATGCTTCTCCGGATAGGCTCCGACGGTAATCTCGAACCCACCGACGCGGCTGATCGCCCGGGCCAGCTCGGTGGCATTGGCATAGCCGTCGGCGCGCGGCTGATAGACGCCGCCGATGCCCGCTCCGCCCGGCGGATCACCGCGCAGGGCCACGATGTGGGTCACCCCGGCGGCCTTGTACTCCTGGATGACCTCGTCGATCTCGCCCCGGCTGGCCTCGACGCAGGTCAGGTGGGCGGCGGGCTTCAGCCCGGTCTCGGCCAGAATGCGCGTCACCGTGCGGTGCGTGCGCTCGCGCGTCGAACCGCCGGCACCGTAGGTGACCGAGACGAACTCCGGCTTCAGCGGGGCCAGTCGTTCGACGGCCTTCCACAGGTTGGCCTCGGCGTCGTCCGACTTGGGCGGGAAGAATTCGAAGGAGACGCGCGGACGGCTGGCGTCGCGGCCGGCGCGGGCCACGGGGCCCAGCGGCGACAACAGCATGGCGCGGGCCTGGGCGAGGTTGAGGGGTTGGGCGCTCATGCGGCCTTCACTTCCTTCAGGGCGGCGCGGCGGCCGGTCCAGATGCAGACGGTCAATCCTTCGCGGTCGGGCGGCAGCACGGTGGCGGGATCGGCGTGCAGCCCGGCGATGGCCAGCCAGCGCCGCATCTCCGCGTCGTCGAAGCCGAGGCGACGGTGCTGGTGCTCCTCGCGCATCTGCTCCATCGCATGGGGGGCGAAGTCGACGATCAGCAGACAGCCGCCCGGTCGCACCAGCCGCGCCGCCTCAGCCACTGCGGCTGCGGGGTCGGTCAGGTAGTGCAGAACCTGATGCACCACCACCAGATCGGCCGTCATGTCGGGCAGGCGGGTGGCGAACACGTCGCCGTGCCGCAGCTCGACCTTGTCGATGCCCGCCCGGGCCACGTTGGCGCGCGCGATGTTCAGCATGTTCTGGCTCAGATCCAGGCCGATCGCGGTCTTCGCCTTGCGCCCCAGCAGCGTCAGCATCCGGCCCGAGCCGGTGCCCAGATCGACCATGCGCTCGAACGGTCCCTCGCCCGCGGCGGCCAGAATGGCTTCTTCCACCGCGCTCTCGCGCACATGGTGCGAGCGGATGCGGTCCCAGCTGGGGGCGATCTGGTCGAACCAGGCCTCGGCTTCCGCCGCACGTTCGCGTCGGACGGTGTCCAGACGTCGCTGGTCCGCCTCGCCGTCGGCGTCGTCGAGGAGATCCAGCACGGCGTCCATCAGGCGACGGGCGGAGGTTTCGGACGACAGGCGGTAGAACACCCGCGCACCGTCGGGGAATCTCTCGATGAGACCCGCGTCGGTCAGCAGCTTCAAGTGCCGGCTGACGCGCGGCTGACTCTGTTCCAGAACGCCGGACAGCTCCATGACCGACAGCTCCTCGGTCGCGAGCAGGGCGAGGATGCGCAGGCGCGTCGGCTCCCCGGCACCGCGCAGCGCCTCGACGAGATGATCGGCCCGGTAGGTCATCCAATCATATAAAGATATCCTTATATGATTATGCAAGTAAAATCATGGGTCGGCGAAGGATTCCGGAGCCGTCGCGCGTTTCAGGTCAAACCCTGATCGGAGCCGCTCATGCGCCTGTCCCTGTTCACCGCAGCTGCCGCCCTCGGCCTCGCCGCCTGTTCGCCCGCCCCTGCCACGGAAGCCCCCGAGCCGGCCGGTGACCCGGTCGACGCGGCCGCGCCGCAGGATCCGCCGCCGGTCGCCGAGGGAATTCCGGCCGACCCGGATCGCCCCGTGGGCGGTCCCGTGGGCGAAATGCCGCCGGGCGGCCTGACCCTTTCCGGATTCGAGGAGCGGTCGCTTGAGCGGTTCCGTCGTGCGGACGCGAACAAGGACGGCGCGGTCGACGCTGCCGAGATGGACGGCATGGGACGCGGCGGGCGTCGGATGGCCCGCTCGGACGCCGACGACGACGGCCGGGTGACCGAGGCGGAAGCCCGCGCCGCCGCCGCGACCATGTTCGCCCGCCTCGACCAGAACGGCGACGGCCGCGTCACCGAGGACGAGCGACCCCAACGCTAGGGCGCGGGGGTCACCGGCGGGCGCCCGTTCAGCACGGCGTCCAGGTTCTGCAGCAGCAGCCCCAGCATGCCCTGCACGGCCTGCGTCGTGGCCCCGCCCGTGTGCGGCGTCAGGACCGTGTTCGGCACGTCGGCCCACCGCGCCGCGTCGGTCGGCTCCGTCTCGAACACGTCCAGCGCCGCTCCGCCCAGCCGCCCCGATTTCAGCGCGGCGATCAGGGCGTCTTCGTCCACCACCTGGCCCCGGGAGACGTTGACCAGCAGCCCGTCGGGCCCCAGGGCCTGCATCACCTCGGTCGAGATCAAACCCCGGTTGGACTCGTCCGCGCGGCAGGCGACCACCAGCACGTCGCTGGCCTTGGCCAGATCGGTCAGGCTCTCCGCGCGCGGCCACGGCGCGTCCTTCGGACGGGGGCCCCACCACGCGGGGACCATGCGCATCGCCTCCGCGCGTCGCGCCACGGCCTCGCCGATCGCTCCCAATCCCACGATCCCCAGCCTCAGTCCGCCCAGGGAGCGCGTGATCGTCTTCGACTGCGGCGTCCAGCGTCCGGCGCGCACGTCGGCGTCGCCCGCCGCGATCCTGCGGTGCGCCGCCAGGATCAGGCCCATGGCGTGATCCGCCACGTCCTCGTGGTTCACCCCCGGCGCGTGGGTGACCTCCAGCCCCCGCGCCCGGCACCACGTCGGGTCGATACCGTCATAGCCCGCGGTGAAGCAGGCGACGTGGCGCAGCTTCGGCAGTCGGTCGATCAGCGCCGGATCCAGAGGAAACTCGCCGGCGACCACCACCGCCTCGATCAGGACCTCGGCCTCCACGGGCGGCCCCTCCCACAGGCGATGAACGTCGTACGTTCCCTCCAGAAAGGGCGCGATCGGCCCCAGATGCGGCTGGACGATCAGGACGGCGGGGCGGTCGCTCACTTGCCCTCGCTCTGCGCGGTCTTCAGGCGGCGCAGCACCTCCTCGCGCGTCTCGGCGGGGGTCGGCTCCGGCGTCGGGCGGCTGCTGCGCTGGAACACGCGGCTGACCTTCACCTTGGGCTTCTCAACCGGTCGCGTCGCGTCGTGGAAGGGGTTGTCATCGAACATGCCCCGAAACACCGGATCGGCCCTGTAGTTGGGCAGCCGCGCCAGAACGGGCAGGTCGCCCGAGATCTGCAGCAGCATCTCGTCGTCGTCGAGTTCCAGCAGCTGATCGGGTTTGTGATAGCCGACGAGCCCCGCCATGGTCCGCGCCGCCAGCATGGTGTTGGCGCCGAAGCACTGCACCGCCCGGCAGTTGTTGATCATCGTTTCCCAGTCGTGGGGGTACAGTCGCTGCAGCTGCGAGGCGTCCTGCCAGAAGCTCCAGGTCTGCAGCCCATAGCCGCGCAACAGGGTCACCGCGCTCCGCAGGGCGTCGAACGTGCCCAGCTGGGCCGCCTCGTCGAGGATGAACAGGGTCGACTTTTCCGGCCGCCCGTTCCTCACCGTGATCCGGGTCATCAGCGTGTGAACCCAAAGCCGCAGCAGGCGTCCGTGGCTGGACAGCATGTGCGGCGGCAGCACCAGATAGATCGACAGCGGCTCGCCCCGCGTCACGGCGCCGAGGTCGAAACTGGTCTCCCGGATCGTCGGCGCGATCGCCCCGCCGCGGACCAGATCCACGATGCTCTGCGAAAAGGACAGGATGCCGCCGATCGTGGTCAGGGCCCCGATGCGCAGCATCTGCCCGATTCGCCGCGCCTCGGCGTCGCGCGAGCTCTCCAGCGCCGACAGGACCGTCCCTGACAGGTCGGCGTGCGGCTGGCGCTCGGCGACCGCCGTGTAGATGGCCAGTTCGCCCACGGCCTGGTTGACGAGGTCGCGCACTGTCTCGAGATGCCGTCGGGCCGGCGGCAGGTCGGCCACCACGTGGAGGATCACCCCCAGCACGAAGGTCGCCCCGCGCTCGGCCCAGTAACGGCCGTCGTTGGTCCCGACGCTCAGATCGTCCTGGGTCATGGCCGAGACGATGGCCATGGCGTCGTCGACGAAGGTTGGCGCGTCGGCGTCGAGGGCCTCGAGCGGGTTCAGCGAGGCCGAAGGCAGGCCGGTCACACCCATGGGATCGATCACTGCGACCTGATGGCCCATCTCGCGGCGGCGTCGCGCCGTGATCAGGGCGTTCTCGCCCTTGGGATCGATGACGATGACGGGGCCCTCGAACCGCAGCAGGGCCGGCACGATGCATCCGGTCCCCTTGCCGGCGCCGGTCGGGGCGATGGTCATCAGATGCCCCTCGCGCTCCATCAGGATCGGGTCCAGCAGGCCGTCGGACTTCTTGTTCCGGTCACCGATCGTGAAGCCGGGCGGAATCCGGCCGTGCTCTTCTTCCAGCGACCAGGCCACGATCATGCCAGGCTTGTCGATACTCTCCGGCAGGCTCAGTTCATTGGTGGCCGGCACCAGTTCGGGGGTCATGCGTCGCTCTCCGTTCTCAGGTGCACCAGCGGTCCGTCCCGCGCCTCGACCTTCACCGGCAGGTCGCGCGCCACCATGTCCTCGTCGGTCATCACGACCTGACCGAGTTCGTTCAGCTTGAACCGCGCACGGAACAGGGCGTCCCCGTACAGCACCGTCGCGTCGAAGCCCCAGCGGCCGTCCTCGCCCTTGCCCAGGTCGTCCAGCGGGCGGACGTGCGGGATCAGGGCTTCCCACCGCGCCGGATCGCCTGTGAAGCGCGCCGCCAGATCCTCCGGCTTCGTCAGGATGTGGAACCGGCCGTCGCCGCTGCTGACCCAGCCGGCAAACAGCACCAGAAAGTCCCGCCGCGCCTCGCCCGTGTCCAGGCGCACGCCCGCCGCGTCCGTGGCGTGGTGCAGCGGGGCCGAAGTGCCCTCGGCCAGGAAGATGTGCTCGCCGACCATCAGCGCGGACATGATCCCCGGCTCGCCGCCGTCGCCATAGCCCTGGATCTCGAATAGCAGGGCACCGCCGTAGCAGGCCAGGTTCCGGCTGCGCACCCGGTCGCACGCGTGCTCCAGCGTGATCGGCCACCGCTTTTCGCCCAGACGCACCGCCTCGCCGACGAGCGTCAGCACCACCGCCGCGTCGGCCGGCGGCAGATCCGTCCAGTCGCCCGGGATCATGGGCGGCATGATCCAGTCCGTCCGCGGTGCCGAGGCGGCGTGGATCAGCCGCTCCAGCTGATCGTCAGGGAGGGGATCACGTAACGGCGGCTTTCGCGCCTCCCACAGCGGTGCCAGCAGCAGGGCCAGATGGCCGCGGCTCAACGGCCGCTCGCCGTCGCGCAAACCCATGTCCCCGATCCGGTCCACCAGTTCGGCGAATGCGGGCTCGCTGAGCAGGGCCTCCGTTTCATCGTGCGACACCGGGACCTCGGGTCGGAAGTCGAAGCGGACCGTCCGCTCCAGATACGGCCACAGGGCGATCAGGTCGGCATCCAGCTTCGCCTCCGGCGCGGCCAGAAGCAGGTCGCCCGCCAGATTGTACAGGTCGGCGCCCGCGCTCAGCTCGGGATCGGTTTCCATGGCCCAGCCGGCCGCCTTCAGCAGGTCCGCGCTCATGCGGCCGACCGACGGGCTGCCCGTGCCCGTCCCGCCGTACGGGTTGTGCTCTCCCGACTCGAGAAGGATCTCGGGCACCGGCTGGCGCGGATCCTGTTCCACCAGCGGCGCCAGCGCGGCCAGGCTGGCGCGGGTCGTGGGCAAGTGGCGTCCGGCGTTGCGGATGAATCCCGGCCGCTGCTGCGGCATGACCTCGGCGGCCAGCCGCATCAGGCGCGCGGCGGCTGCCTTCACCGTCTCCCCGGAGGTCAGGTCCAGTCTGGGTGTCTGCGGTGCGGTCAGGTCGGCCTCCGGAGGGCAGGGCGTCGAAACGTCGGGCGGATGAACAGGACCGTCAAGGTTGCGGACCCCTGGCGCGCTGCGGGGAGGGCACCGTCGACCGGAAACGGGCCCTGTCCGCGCGCACGGCCTCCACGATGATGCTCATCACCGCCCGGATGCGCGCCAGCGACTTCAGGTCGGCGTGCACCACCAGATGCAGGCTCCGCTCCAGTCCGACGTCGTGGGGCAGGACCCGCCGAAGCCCCGCCTCCTTGCGCGCGATGAAGTCCGGCAGGACGCACAGGCCCGCCCCGGCCAGCGCCGCCTGCAACTGGGCGATCAGATTTGAGCTCTGCAGCGCCACGTGGATGTCCACGTCCGGGGCCTGCATATAGTCCAGCTCCGGCGCATACAGCAGGTCGCCGATGTAGCCGACGAACCGGTGCCCTGCCATGTCGGCGCGCGTCCGGATCGGCGCGCGCGCGTCCAAATAGGACGGGGCAGCATACAGGCCCAGGCCGTAGTCGGTCAGCTTGCGCGACACCAGCCGCCCCTCGCGCGGCGGGCTCAGGGTGATGGCGATGTCGGCCTCGCGTTTCGACAGGCTGACCACGCCGGGGATGGCGACCAGCTGAATCTCCAGCTCCGGATGCCGCTCGGCCAGTTTCACCATCAGGGGGGCGAGGAAATAGCTGCCGAACCCCTCGGGCGCGCCGATGCGCACTGCGCCCGTCAGCGCCTGATCCGCCTCGCCCACCTGACCGGCGGCGCGCAGCGTCAGGCTCTCGATCTGCTCGGCATGAGGCACCAGGCGCTCGCCGTGGGCAGTCAGGGCATAGCCCTGTGGGCTGCGGTCGAACAGCCGCGCGCCCAGCGCCGCCTCCAGCGCCGCGATCCGGCGCGCCACCGTCGTGTGGTCCGCCCCCAGCCGCCCCGCCGCCGCTGTCAGCCGTCCCGTCCGGGCCACCGCCAGAAAGGCGCGCAGGTCATTCCAGTTGAAATCGTCGCTCATGCCCATCCTGTGCAAAAATGCACAACGAAAGCGCAGATCATGGCATCGTATCGGCGAAAAAGCCATGACATAGGATGGCGCATCAAAGTTCACCCAACCGGGATCGCTCTCATGGCCTTCGACGCCGCCGACTTCCGCCCCGCCGCTCCGGCCGCCGCCCTCCCGAGCGCCGCGGCCCTGTGCCCCGTCTGGACCGCGACGAACCCCGACCGCGCGCTGGCGTTCCTGTTCGTGGTGCCGCAGGACGGCGACGCCGTCGACGTGCTGACCGCCCTGGAGGCCTGATCGTGACCGACGCGCGCCGCGAACCGCCGCTGATGATCCCGCCCGACCCCGAAGTGGTCGCCGAGGCCCTGACCGGCCTGATGTTCAGCGCCGCCGCCGCCGTGCGCGCGACCACCCAGAAGGCGCTGGCCGCCGAGCCTCTGCCCTACGACCCCACTACCCTCGCGCGCGCCTGGGCCGATTTCGGCATGGGCGTGATGGCCAATCCCACCGCCCTGATGCAGGCGCAGATGAAGGGCTGGAACGACTGGACCGCCCTGTGGCGCACCTTCGGCGAGCGCGCCATGGGCGGCACGCCTGACCCCGTCGCGGCCCCCGAGCGCGGCGACCGCCGCTTCTCCGACGCCGCCTGGACCGAAGAGCCCGTCTACGACTGGCTGAAGCAGGCCTATCTGCTGTCCGCCCGCCAGATGCAGGACTTCGTCGCCGCCGCGCCGGTCGACGACGCCACCCGCGCCCAGGTCGACTTCGCTGGCCGTCAGCTGATGAACGCCCTGTCGCCTTCCAACTACGCCCACACCAACCCGCAGGTCGTGCGGCGCACGATCGAGAGCGGCGGCCTCAGCCTGCTGACCGGCCTGTCCAACCTGCTGGACGACGTGGCCCGCGGCGACGGCCTGATCGCCCGCCGCGCGCCCAACGATTTCGAACTGGGCAAGAACATCGCCGCCACGCCGGGCGCCGTCGTGTTCCGCAACGAACTGCTGGAGCTGATCCAGTACGCGCCGACGACCGATCAGGTCTTCCGTCGCCCGCTGCTGTTCATCCCGCCGCTGGTCAACAAATACTACCTCTTCGACCTGACGCCCAAGGCCAGCTACCTGAAATGGCTGGTGGATCAGGGCCACACCGTCTTCGTCGTTTCGTGGGCCAACCCGGACGAGACCCAAGCCGACAAGGGACTGACCGCCTACGTCAAGGACGGCGTCATCGCCGCCATGGACGCGGTGCAGACCGCGACGGGCGAGGCCGACGTCGATCTGGTCTCCTACTGCCTGGGCGGCACCCTGTCGGCCATGACGCTCGCGTATCTGGCCCGGACGGGGCAGGGCGACCGCGTCGCGTCGGCGACCCTGATTGCCGCGCTCGTTGACTTCGGCGACATGGGCGAATGGTCGGTCTTCACCGGCCCCGGCGACCGCGACGCCTTCAACCGCTATCTGGACACCAAGGGCTTCGTCGAGGCGCACGACCTGACCAAGCTGTTCGCAACGGTGCGCGCCAACGACCTGATCTGGTCCTCGGTCGTGACCCACTACCTGCTGGGTGACGAGGCCCGCGCCTCGGACCTGCTCTGGTGGTTCGACGACGGCGCCCGCATCCCCGCGCGCTTCCTCAAGGAGTACGGCGGCGACATCCTGGCGGGCAACAAGCTCAAGGACGCGGGCGGCATCACGATCGACGGCGTCGCCCTGGACCTGTCGAAGATCACCACGCCCGTCATGCTGATCGCGCTGAAGGACGACCACGTCTCGGCGTGGAAATCGACCTATGCCCAGCGCACCCGCTTCGGCGGCCCCACGCGCTTCCTCATGGGCGGCTCGGGCCACAACGCCGGCATGATCAACCCGCCGGCAGCCAACAAGCACGGCTACTGGACCAACCCTGACGCCCCCACCGACCCCGAGGCCTGGCTGGCCGGCGCCACGGAGAACGACGGCTCCTGGTGGCCCGAATGGCAGGGCTGGCTGGGCGAGCTGGCGACCGACGACAAAGTCAAGGCCCGCAAGCCCGGCTCCGGAAAGCTCAAGGCCTTGACGGCCGCCCCCGGCGACTATGTGCGGGTGAGGCACTGAGGACGAGGGCGGCTGGGGTCTCCAGCCGCCCGAGGGTCGTCTCGTCTGACCTGACGCCTTTACTGGAAGGCGTCGTGGGCGGGCAGCTGGTGCCAGCCGTCCTCGGCGTCGAAGCCGGTGGGCTTCAGCGGGT